>Ga0247817_10000021_pt1 | contig 274950 bp, 240 predicted proteins | sample UWRJL212509R1_FD_178010 | JGI IMG/M metagenome (GOLD analysis project Ga0247817, IMG submission 178010) | Plant litter microbial communities from Arlington Agricultural Research Station in Wisconsin, United States - UWRJ-L212-509R-1 | ecosystem: Environmental > Terrestrial > Plant litter >... | reverse complement strand
GAACAGAGAAGTTAAGCCCGCCAGAGCCGATGGTACTGCAGTAACATGTGGGAGAGTAGGTCGGTGCCAAATCTTAAAACTACCAGAGGTAGTTAAAGAAGCCCCATCACGAAAGTGGTGGGGCTTTGTTGTTTACAGCTGTTTTTTCCCAACCTGTGCATGCCTGCATACCTCCCGCAGATGGCGCGGACAGGGGGGAATGGATGAAATGTGAACAGGTTTCCGCCAACAGATGGATATTGCCGGGATCTGAAACTATGAGGGGTAAAACCCCCAATAGCAGCACAGCACTCTGTTAGCCAGACCCGATTGCAGTAGGTACCGTGGTGGGCAAGAGCGCATGGCCGTACTACGCAAAGCGGGATGGACATGGATAGCTCAACTGTAATTGCTCTTCTAAAATGTTAATTGATATATTTGCTCGCATAAATCATTAACCCCACGTATTTGAACACCTTCTTACTCAATTATATATTCTTTCTAAGTCTGTTAAAATTTTGTTAAAATCTTCACTCGAGCTTTTTAAAACCGTATTATTGTAAATTGCGTTAATGCTAAAAAAGATATTGATAATGAAATTAAAGATTAGTTTATTTTTTGCGTTTGTTTTAGGGATTAGTGTGAGTGTTTTTGCTCAGGATAAAAACGTTAAACTACCTGCTAATTGGTTTAATCTTGATTTAACTGCCAATGGATATTTCGGGATAAGTACAGAGAAGGCTTATTTAGAATTGTTGAAGGACAAAAAGCCAAAACAGAAAATTATTGTTGCAGTAATTGATGGCGGTACTGACATTAAACATGAAGATTTGAAAGATGTACTGTGGACAAATGCTAAAGAAATTCCAGGAAATGGAATTGATGATGATGGAAACGGTTATATAGATGATGTACATGGTTGGAATTTTATTGGTTCTAAAAAAGGTAATTTAGCTTATGATAATTTAGAATTGGTTAGGATTAAGCGTAAATACGAGCCAATTTATAGATCAACAATTCCGAGTACGGTATTAGATAGTACCGAAAGAAAAGAGTATGCATTGTATAAGAAAGTTGTGGCAGATTTTGGTAAAAAATATGACGATGCAAGTTCTACCTTTCCTATTTATATTATCATTAAAAAGGTATTAGATTCTGTCGCATTTGTTAACAAAAAAGCTATCCCATCTTTAGAAGATATAGAGAAATACAAAGCTGATGATGAAACCGAAGAATATGTAAAGAAGATTATTAGAAAGGGTGCAAAGGAAGATGGCGGAATAGATAAATTCTACAAAAATATTTCTAAAGGTTATCATGAATTAGAAGTGATGCTAAAATATAATTTGAACGAAAAATATGATCAGCGTGCAGAATTGGTAGGTGATGATTATAATAATTCAGCAGATCGAAATTATGGCAATAGTGATGTTACTGGTCCTAATGCAGATCATGGAACTCATGTTTCGGGTATTATTGGTGCAAATAGAACTAATCAACTGGGCATTTTAGGTGTGGCCAATAATGTGAGCATCATGACGATTAGGGTTGTTCCGGAAGGTGATGAACGTGATAAAGATGTAGCTAATGGTATTCGTTATGCGGTGGATAATGGTGCAAGAGTAATTAATATGAGTTTTGGTAAAGGTTATAAATGGGATAAGAAAGCTGTTGATGATGCTGTTAAATACGCAGAAGAAAAGGGAGTGCTTTTAGTACATGCGGCAGGTAATGATAATGCTAATAATGATATTGAAGAAAATTATCCAAATAAGTATTATGATAGTCCTGAAGCAGAGGCCTATGCAAAAGCCCATCCAAAGAAAACATTATTGGATTTTCTTCAGCCGAAACCTACAGATGTTGGAACCAATAGAATGGAAATGCAAAGAAGACCAGATCCTTTTGCTAAGCCAATTCCTCTAGATTCTGCTAAATACCAATTACCTCATGCTACTAACTGGATAGAAGTTGGGGCAAGTTCTTATAAAGATGATGAGGATTTGAAGGCATCTTTCTCGAATTATGGCAAATATAATGTTGATGTTTTTGCCCCTGGTTTTATGATCAATTCTACTATACCAGATTCTAAGTATGAAGAGTTTGATGGGACAAGTATGGCAGCACCAGTTGTTTCTGGATTATCTGCATTGATATTAAGTTATTATCCTGAACTTAAGCCATTTCAAGTAAGAGAAATTATGATGAAATCTGTAGTGAAGGTAAACCATAAAGTGAAGTACAAAAACGAGAAAAATGAAAATGTTAGGGTATTATTTTCTGAGATATGTGTAAGTGGTGGCATAGTGAATGCATATAATGCATTAAAGCTAGCTGAAACTTATCAGTCGTCTAAATAGTAGTACTTACTTCTTATATACAATCCCTGGTTATCGAAAACCAGGGTTTTTTTTTCCCTTTTCGGTAACAATTTAGAGATGGAATGTTACAACACCTCGCTCTAGATATAAATTTTAGCGTTTTACAAGATTTTAACGTTAAATGTGATTTGCTACCTGAAATATCATTAAGCTATTGAGAAATTAATTAGTCTATCAGTTAAACCTAGTGTTAATACCATTTTTGATTGATATGAAAAGAATTTACATTGTTCTAATTTCAAACCTAATTGCTTTTTGCTCATTTGCACAAAAGCTACCAGACATCCAAACAACGAATTTAAACGCTCCTACTTCTATTAAAGTAGATGGAAAGCTAATGGAGTGGAATGATACTTTTGCAGCGGAAAATAAAAGAACTGAAATTTTTTATTCAATTGCTAATGACGAAAAGAACTTATATCTGGTATTAAAATCGGCGAGTTCATCGAATACCAATAAAATATTAGCTGGTGGAATAACTTTTAGTGTGAACACCCAGGGCAAAAAGAAGGAAAAAGAATCTTATAGTGTTACTTACCCCCTAATTAAAAGAGTACAAAGTGGTGGTAGACAAGGACAGAATAGGCAAGGTGGGCAAGGCGGTCAAGGTGGCTTCCAAAATAGAACCCAACAAACCCCACAACAAAGGGATTCGGTTGCTTTAGTTACTAGAAAAGAGCAGCTCTCAACCGTTAAGGAACTTAAAGTTGGTGGTTTTAAGACAATTACTGACACTTTGGTATCAATTTATAACGAATATGGTATAAAAGCGTTTGGGGCTTTTAATGCAAAGGGTACGTATGTTTACGAATTAGCTATTCCACTAAGTTTATTGGAATTATCTATAAACGATAAAAATGAGTTTGTTTATCAGATTAAAGTGAATGGGCTTAGCGCCATGGGTTTTGGGGGTGGAGGAGGTAATGCTGGTAGGGGAAATGGAGGCAATTTTGGAGGAAATGGTGGAGGTAATTTTGGTGGTGGAGCCAGACCCGGAGGCGGTGGATTTGGTGGCGGAACAAACAGTACAACCGATATGATGAGCCCAACAGATTTCTGGGGTAAATACACATTAATAAATAAATAATTTAATCTTCTCTTTTATACCTTACGCTTTCAACATGACCAATCTTTACCCTAAATCTTTAGCTCAGATTTTTAAAGGCATTATATTTTTTATTCTATTTACCAGTTTTGCAAATCAGCTGTATGCGCAAACTCCACAAACCCCAGCCAAGCCACAAACGCCTCAAGCGCTTTTATTGCGGGAAATTAGTGGTATTGTAAAAGATACAACTGATACTGGCGTTCCTTATGCTAGTGTTAAGCTGGTTTCTGGAAAAGACACCATATCCACTGGTACAAATGAAGATGGAATTTTTGTGTTTAAGAATGTTAAATCGGCTTCTTATACACTTACTATAAAAAGTATAGGATACAAAACATTAGTAGGCAAGTATCAACAAAATGATGCTGTAGCTAGAATTGTGATGGATCCGATAGTGTTAAAAGGTGAGTTAAATACATTAAATGAAGTGGTAGTTAACGGAGCCCCATCTATTACGTATAAAACCGATACGGTAGAGTATAGAGCGAAAGATTATATTGTTAGAGAAGGAGCTACTGTAGACGAATTGCTGAAAAAGATGGAAGGTATGGAGGTGGGAACTGATGGATCTGTTATACACCAAGGTACTGCTGTTGCTAAGGCAAAGATTAACGGTAAGACCTATTTAGGTGGAGATGTTGCGACAGCGATACAAAATTTACCGGCAGAAATAGTAGAGAAAATCCAAATGGTTGATGACTATGGAGACCAAGCTGCAAGAACTGGAGTTAAAGATGGTGATCCGGAAAAGATACTAAACATTGTTACACGAGCTGATAAATCTGTAGGTAATACCGCCAATTTAACAGGAGGGGCTGGTAATAATGAACGTTATGAAGGTTCGGTATTCGCTACTAGGATAAATGCCAACCAAACAATTGGTGTAAATGCCAGGTTAAATAATACCGTTAACGGTGTTGCTGGAGGTACTACAAGTAATGGTGGTGGCAATAATGGTGGTGGAGGTGGTAGAGGAGGTAATGGTGGCGGAAATGGAGGTGGTGGATCTGGTGGTACTACTAATAATGGGAATTCTTCCTTTTCTTATCGTGATCAGCTAAGTAAAAAAGTAAAGGTAAATGCTAATTACAGGTATAATTTCAATAATGTAAATTCACTAAATAGTAGCGAATCTTTACGTTTCGTACCTGTAGAGATACTTCCTTCAACCATACCTAAAACATATACAACCCAACCTTTATTCGTTAACAGCGATAGCGAAGGGAATAATGACAGCAAGACACATAACTTTAATTTTGAGTTAGAAGCTGATCTTGACAGTAATAATTATATCAGATTTAGCCCAACAATCAATTATACATCTGCACTAACCAATTCACAGTCTAATACTATTCAAAGGGGTGGTGTGTACCAAGATGCTTTAAGTTCTAATAGTGGACTAAATACGCGACCTAGTGTAGAAGGTGTGTTGTTTTATCAGCATATGTTTACCAACAGAAGAAGAAATCTCTCCTTACAGCTTAATTTTAATTCAAATAATCAACAATCTGAGTCGGACCGTAACCAAAATACAATTGAATATGAAGGAGCTACTGATGTTGTAAAAAAACAATTAATTACACATCGCTTGGTAGAACGAGATAATTTGCAAAATACTTATCGAGCCAGTTTAACCTACGTAGAGCCCATCAATACAAAATCTCAGTTTGAATTTAATGGTCAGGTTAATTATAATTCTTACGATAATGAGGCAATTACCAGCGATATTTTAAGTAATGGAAATTTTGCGCCTGTAGATTCATTGAGCAATATTTATGATTATTCGTTTATGCAGAGTAGAATTGCATTAAATTACCGCTATGGAATAAATAACGCATCTAAAGTTAGGTTCTCAGTTGGTGTTACTGGTGTACCGGCATTGTTAAGTGGGACTAAAGTAAGTTTAGGAACCACCACCCATAGAAGTAGCTTTAATGTAATTCCTATTGCAAGATTTCAGTATCTATGGTCTCGTCAGCACAGTGTTCAGATCAATTACTCTGGTAATGCTAGTGAACCTACATTTGATCAGATTCAACCTGTAAGAGATGTATCTAACCCACAAAGTCCTGTTGTAGGTAATCCGAATTTAAAAGCAACATTTAATCATTCTATCAATACTTCTTACAACAACTATCTTGCTAATTCTAAGTTAAATTATTCAATAAACATGAATGCAACTTTTATTGATAATTCAGTAATCAGAAATTCGGTACCTATTATACAAGATGGTGTAACTGCGTATGAGACCAGATTTACAAATGCCTCAGGAGTGTATAGAGTGGGAGGTAATTACTCAATCAGCAAACAATTGGCCAATAGAAAGTACAATCTTTCATTAAGTGGTAGTGTAAACCATAACCATAATGCCGCAATGGCAAGAGATGTATCTTATACTACTTCTTCATGGAATATGAATAATAGATTTGGGCCCCGTATTAATCCAAACGAATGGATTGAGGTTAATCCGAATGTGGGTTATAGTTTCATTAAATCTAATACAACGCAGATTGGGGCAAATGGAAATTTAACAAAAACATTATCTCTTAATATAGATGGGAAATTTATTGCATGGCAAAGCTGGATAATAGGTTATAGCGCAAGCAAAAATTTTGTAAGTGGTATATCTGCCAATGTAACTTCAAATCCATTTGTAGTAAATAGCTACCTGCAGAAGGAATTGTGGAAACGTAGAGCTACAGTTACGCTCCAAGCATTTGATGTTCTTAATCAAAACAATTTTGTAGCAAGGACAAATTCTGATGACGGTGGATATGTGGATACTAAAACCAATGCTTTGAGCAGATATTTTATGATAAGAGCAAGTGTTCGCTTGCAAAAATGGACTGGCGTACAATCTCGTAATGGCAGACAAATGATAAGAAGAGGTGATGGTAGTTTTAATTAGTTTTTTAATAGAAGTTAAGCATTAAAAAAATAATATGTCTTTAAAAGACCCATTAATCAAAATTGAGATAAGTATTTAAATGGCTAGTGGAATATTGACGAAAAAAGTTGTTCCACCTATTGAGTTGCTTTCGAACCAAATTTTGCCGTTTTGTAACTCCGTATAGGTTTTAGCAAGCATAAGCCCTAAGCCAACTCCTTTCTCTTGTTGTGTACCGTAAGTACCTTTATTTTTTAGGGAGAATACTTGGAGACGCTCTTCTTCGCTAATACCAATTCCATTATCTTCGATAGCTATGGTACAGGTGTTTGTATCTGCTGTTGCATTTAAATTTATGTCGCCACCAGGGGAAGTGAATTTGATGGCATTATTAAGCAAGTTTCTAATGATCAATTGAAGCATATCAGAATCCGCAATAACCTTAATATTGTTTGTAATTTTATAATTCAGTTGAATGTTTTTTTCTTTTGCTAAATTTTGTTGTAAGCTGATCGTGTGTGCCAGTGTTTCATCTAAAGATAATTCGGTTAAACTAGCTGTTATGCCTTGCATCTGATCTTTTGACCAATGTAGTATGTTCTGAAGCATTTCAGAAGTTTGTTTCGTTGATGCTAATAAATTTTGTTCTATGGCTTTCTTTTCTTCGGGTTCTAGATCAATTTTGTTTAATAAAGAAAGGTAGTTTTCTACCGATGCTAGCGGAGCTCTTAGATCATGGGCAACTATAGAAAATAGTTTGTTTTTTGTGTTGTTTATCTCTTGTAATTCCAATAGTCTATTATTTGCTAGAGCCTTTTCACGATTATAATTATTTCTTACATAGGTAGTGATCAGGGCAATCATAATCGCAGCTTCCATCCAAGTTTGGGCTATATCAATTAATTTATGGTTTCTACTTGTATATAATGGCTTTACTAGATTTGGATAATGATATTCTAACAGAAACAAAGAAGCAACTAGAACTAGATTAAGTGGTATCCAGATTTTGAATTGTTTTTTTGATGTGAGAACGCTTAATAAGAATATGATTAATATAAAAGTAAATAGATTCACACTCTCTGACCCTTCTGTTGCAAAATAGGTAATGCTGCAGACAAAATTAGAAACTAATGCGATTATACCTATAGCCAGGCTATGCTTGTACTTGTATCTAGAAAGGTAATAACCTAGAAATAATGTGATAATTATTAGGCCCATTACCATTGAATAAAGGATCAATCCTAAAAAGAAGTTCATGGCTGCATTTATGCAAGAAGTAAATATGGCAACCATGGTTATGGCATGTAAAATCCTAGCTTCTAAAGAGAATTGACTAGCATTGCCAATAATTGACAACCAAATGGAGATGATATGATTTTTAATTGGTTTCAAGAGGGATTGATACTTTTCAAAGATAAATATATATATCAATCTATAAGTATCAAATTAATTCCTCCCCAGACAACTCTCAAGAAACGAATTTTGGTAGATTATACTCTTATTAATAAACTCTAATAAATAACCAATGTCGTTTTGAAATCGCAGAGCAGAAAGCAGCAATGCTATTGGTATGATAGCTCCATGTTCACTTAATTTTCGTTCACGTTACGTGAAGAAAAATTATAATAGCAATAATTCGCTTAATTATATTGCGATTATTAAAATGAATCGCCATCTTAGATATAAAGATACTTTAGTGAGTTATCTAACTGTTATTTGTTTGCGATTTGCGAACAAAGAACAGGATGCTTCTCAGTTCTTTTACCGATTGGCTCGCTTCAGTTATTTAGTGATGAATTCGTTCGTATATTCGTCTTAATGTCGCGCTTTCGAGGATATTGGTTATTAAACAGGATAGTCGCAAAAGCAGATGGATTTATAGATAAGAAGGTTAATGTTCGACTTTTTATGGCTACTTCTGATTCGTTTTGGTACTCAAATGATAATTGTAGTTGGGACAACATCTTTGATATGATTGATTCTTCGTTTCCTGGATGAAACACTGTTATAATTAATATATTACCTCAAATATTAGAACTATGAAAAATATTCCTAGATTGATCCTGCTAGTTTTTATTCTTTTTATTACTGTTGTTGAACTACATGCCCAAACCGGATTGACAGGAGTTGTAACTTATAAAAGCTACTATCCTGATAAAAAACAAAGGAATAGAAGTGTAGATATGACAGTTTACTTCAATAGCTATGAAAGCCTCTTGGCTAATATAGGACAAACTAGTGAACCAGTTATAAAAGTTGAAAAAATAGACGATGGTTTTAATTTCACATTACCCTATGGCGATTCTTTGGGAGGCAGAATTTATAGAAATATAAAAAACAACCTGATGGTTACAAGAAGACCAAAAAATTCAATTAGTGAAGCATTTATTGTTAAGGAAGATTGGTTAGCTATAAACTGGAAAATAGAGACCACAACAAAAAAAATAGGAAAGTATACCGCTACTAAAGCTGCAGGCAGTTTTAGAGGCCGTGATTATACTGCCTGGTTTACCTACGACATTCCCGTGCCATTTGGACCCTGGAAATTGCATGGATTACCGGGCTTGATTTTAGAAGCCGAGGACAGTGAAAAAATGATGCGGTTTTATGTAACTGAAATCAAGATACCCTTTGACACTAAAGAAATTATTAAGGTACCAACTGCGGAAAACGAAATTACACTTAAAGAGGAGGCCTATATGCAAGATAATTTTGATGAGTTATTAGCAAAAAAAATAAATTCTAGATTACCAAAAGGAAGTAAATTGACACCGAAACCAAGCAACGACGGCAGGAAATATCGAACTGAAAAAACATATGAATGGGAAACTAAAGCAATAAATGATAGTAAAAAATAGATTCTTATGGATAGTAGTTTTTTTACTTTTTGCTCAGGTATCAAATGCACAAATACAGGGTAAGGTATCAGATCATAAAGAGACACCTATTGAATTTGTTACTATTGTTCTAAAAAAAGCGAACGATAGTAGCTTTGTTGCTTATACACGCACTAATGAAAATGGTTTTTATTCATTACAGCCAAAAACTAGCGGTAAATTTCTGTTAAGCTTCTCATTTTTAGGTTTTGCAAAACAGGAAATTATAGTTGAAGTATTAGATGCAAATCAAATTAAAAATTTTAATACAATATTAAAAGAAGAATCTATCGCCTTAAACGATGTTATTGTACGACTAGAAGATATTGTTCAAAAAAAGGACACCATTGTATTCAATGCCAAAGCCTTTGCACAAGGTAATGAAGAAGTAGTTGAGGATCTATTAAAAAAAATACCTGGTTTAACCATCGAAGCAGATGGTACCATCAAAGTGGGAAACCAAGAAGTTGAAAAGGTGATGGTAGAAGGCGATGATTTTTTTGAACGCGGGTATAAAATTCTGACCAAAAATATGCCTGCAAAACCCATTGATAAGATTGAGTTGCTTCAAAACTATTCAAACAATCGCCTGTTAAAAGGCGTTGAACAAAGTGACCGTGTTGCCTTGAACCTAAAACTAAATGATGATGCCAAACATATATGGTTTGGTAATATGACATTGGGATACGATGCTTTTGCTGATAAAGACAGGTATTTTGGTAAAGCCAACTTAATGAATTTTAGCAATAAAAATAAATACTATTTCTTAACCAATTTTAATAATATTGGCTATGATGCCACGGGAGATATCAATCACCTCATTAGACCAATGCGATCTAACGAGCCTTCAAGCATAGGCGATGATCAAAATATATCGCAGCTCATTGGCCTATCTGCTAGTCCACCCAACTTTAAACGAAGTAGAACTACGTTTAACAATGCAGAAATGGGTTCGCTAAATGCCATTTTTAACCCGTCCGAAAAGCTGAAAATTAAAACACTCGGGTTTTTCAATGGGGATCAATTGGATTTTTTCAGAAATCGTGCGGATAATGTTTCGGTAAATGGCTTAAACTTTACCAACACCGAAGATTATCAACTTCATAATAGTAATAAAATCGGTTTTGGAAAAGCTGATCTAACCTATAATGTTTCTGAAAGTAAGATGATAGAGAGCTTTACAAAGTATCAAAACGCTAACTTTTTGAGTAATTCTGATCTGTTCTTTAATGGACAGTCCACCATTGAGCAGTTAAATAATCCTGTAGAACTGTTAGACCAAAAAATAAGCTACACCGCTAAATTTAACGACAAAAAAGTACTGCTACTCACAGGTCGTTTTATTCGTGAAACTGCACCACAAAATTATTCGGTCAATCTGTTCTTGTTTGGAGATTTATTTCCAAACATTAATATAAACAATGTTGGGCAAAATTTAAACCAAAAAATGACCTTTGCTGGTTTTGAAGCCCATCTCTTGGACCGAAAAGAAAGTAAAAATCTTTTAGAGCTAAAACTTGGTAATTCTTACAGGCGCGACGTACTTAACAGTAAATTTTCACTTTTTGAAAACGGAACAATGATCAGCAATCCGCAAGGCTTTCAAAATGATCTCACCTATACAGTTAACGATATCTATGCTAAGGGAAAGTATCAATACAATCTAGATAAAATTGCCCTTATTGCCAATCTATCCGTTCATCAATTATTTAACACTATAGATCAAAACAATCAATCCACTGCACAACAACCTTTTTTTGTAAATCCGAGTTTAGGTTTGGATTGGACAATTGACAAAAATAATAAAATACGAACGTCTTATGCGCAGAATAGGACTAATGCAGATATCATAAATCTATATGATAATTTTATATTAACGGGTTTTAGGAATTTTTCTAGCGGTCTTGGCGATTTAAGTCAGTTAGATGCTGATGCCTTGTTCTTAAATTATCAATTAGGCAATTGGAGCGACCGATTTTTTGCCAATACTACATTTGTGTACACTAAAAATCACGATTTCTTTTCAACCAACACCTTAATCAATCAAAATTTCACACAGTCAGAAGCCATTATGATTAAAGATCGGGAGTTATTTAATGCAAGTACTTCTTTAGATTTTTTTTTAAAAAAACTGGAAAGCAACATTAAGGTAAAATTCGGCTACACACAATCAGAATTCAAAAATATGGTGAACAACGCTCAACTTAGGGAAGTTAACTCAATTAACTATAACTATGGCATGGAATATAGAACCGCATTTGGGGGGTTATTGAACTTCCATTTTGGTAGTATGTGGTCAACAAACAAAATAGAAACTACTATAAGAAATAAATTCACCAATAATGTCAGTTTTTTAGATATGACCTTTACATTTAACAAGAAACTGGATATTGACCTCAGTTCAGAACGCTATTACTTCGGGAATTTAGAAAAAGACAAAATTTTTTATTTCTTAGATTTTGATGCTAGATATACGGTAAAGGAAAACAAACTTACGCTGATGCTTTCTGGTAAAAACTTGTTCAATACAAATACATTTAGAACTTTTACAATAAGTGATATTGCAACCTCAACAACTGAATACAGGCTTCTGCCAAGATTTGTGTTATTGAAAATGGAATATAGATTTTGATAGGGGAAACCAATAAAAATAGTCGCCAAAAGTTGGTACAAGCAAGAGAGCCGACCCTTTAATGATGATTTTATGATTTGATCTATAATCTAGGAGGGTTAAAGATTTAAAGGGTACATTTTTTAAATTTACTCTTAAGGTATAACCCCATGTAGGATTATCTTGAGCAAAAATACGAAGGGAAATCGAAAAAAAAGATGAAAATAACCTTGCACATATTAAGTTTAGATTAAATCAGGCTGATGGTGTAGGAGGTACCCCCTATTACCACTGCTAAAAGGGATGCTGGGCATGGGTCAGAGCAGATAAGCTAAACGACAGTTATTGGGACAAGCTTCCAAAGTTGCAAGTTGTCGGAAATGGCAAGTGATCTGTTCTGTACCATTCTTGCAGACTTGAATGTGGATACACAGGTTTATGGGTATAAAAAAAGGAAACAACAAATATATGCTGTTTCCTTATGTAGCGAGAACGAGAGTTGAACTCGTGACCTCAGGGTTATGAATCCTGCGCTCTAACCAACTGAGCTACCTCGCCAAATTCAAAATAATACCCGATTGTGGAATACTATTTTTTAAAGAGTTGCAAATATAGAATAAATTACTTTTCTTTAGAAATAATAATTAAAAAAATAGTCCAATATTTTAAGATATAGGTGTTTAAAGATGTCAGAAAAGAAAAAATTTACGCTAGAATATGAGTTAAGATCATCTCCACGTATACTATTTAGTTTTATTAGCGAGCCAAATGGACTGTCGCAATGGTTTGCAGACGATGTTATTTTTAGAGATCAGGTATATACTTTTACCTGGGATGACGAAGTTCAGAAAGCAAAAATGCTAAGCATTAAAGAAAATAAACTAGTTAAGTTTAAATGGCTTGATGATGAACCTCATTGTTATTTTGAGATGGAAATAGTTCAGGATGAATTAACAAATGATGTAGCGCTATCAATTACAGATTTTGCTACCGATGAAACACGTACAGAAAAAACGCAAATTTGGGATAACCAAATAACTTATCTGCTGAGTGTAATTGGTGGATAATTTTTCGTCGGTATTGCCTATCTTTGCATATTGAAAAAGATACATCTACTGCTAATTAAGGCATTTATCAGGCCTTTTGTTGTCACATTTTTTATTGTGATGTTTATCTTATTGATGTTTTTCCTCTTCAAATATATTGATGATTTGATAGGGAAGGGATTTGAGTGGTATACAATAGCCGAGGTAATGCTCTATGCATCTGCAGCTAACGTTGCTATGGCATTGCCTTTATCGGTTTTGCTTTCTTCTATCATGACTTTTGGTACGCTGGGTGAAAACTACGAGTTGGTTGCTATTAAATCTGCTGGGGTCTCTCTACAAAAAGCCATGAGGCCATTGTTTGTGCTGATTATAGGTTTAGCAATTGGCTCTTTTTTCTTCTCCGATTACATGTTGCCTAAAGCAAACACCAAATATTATTCCCTTCTATTCGACATTAGAAATAAAAAATTATCTTTTTTAATTAAGCCTGGGGTATTTAATAATAGTATACCTGGCTATGCCATTCGCGTAGAGCGTAAAGGGCAAGGTGGGGTAGATTCGTTATATGGGATTATGATTTATGATCATAGTGGCAATAATGGCATTCCTAAAATTATAATTGCAAAAGAAGGAAGAATGACCAAAACTAGCGATGATAAATTTATGGTGTTAACGCTTAAAGATGGAATTAGGTACGAAGAAGCAGCCGGTCGGAATGGCGCTTTTGATCCCAGACAAGCATTTACCCGTATGCGATTTAAAGAAACAGAGGTTAAATTAGATTTTTCGACCTTTGGGAAAATGAGTAGAACCGAAGAGGCCAGCTTTAGAAACAACGCCCCAATGCTTAACCTTAATGGTTTGGCCAAACGAAGAGACTCCATATCTAAAAGGCTTGATAGTACCAATCGGGTTACTAAAATTAATACCGAAGCCTATTATAAAACCAGCAATTTTGTTAAAGGATTTACAAAAGTAAAAAGCCCAATAAAGTTGATCAGGGGATCAATACTGAATGTGATTCCAAAAAAGGATCGTACACAAACTTTGCAAAATGCGGCTGACATGACATCGAGTGTAAAACAGGTGGTTAATAACTCTATTTTAGAGTATAATGATAAGAATAAGGAAATCATTGTATCAAGGGTTGAGTATTTGAGGAAGTTTACGTTGGCTTTTTCCTGTTTATTACTCTTCTTTATAGGTGCACCATTAGGGGCAATCATCAGAAAAGGTGGCTTGGGCTTACCAGTTGTAATTGCAGTGGTGTTTTTCTTAATTTACCATATCATCTCTACAGTAGCTGAAAAATCGGCTAAGGAAGGATCCCTAGACCCTATTGTTGGGATGTGGATGGCAATTATTGTACTTACGCCTTTGGGTATCTTTTTAACTTACAAGGCTACAGTAGATTCGGCCTTGTTTGATATCGATTATTATAAACAACTCTTCTTAAGCATATTTAAACGCAAAAAGTTAGATGCTAATAATTAGCAGGCGTTAATATCTGTGTATTTTTGATTACTTAGCTATGATTAATTAGATCATTTTATTGATAGTAAAGATTGTAACTTTGTAAACTATTTTAAGGCTACAGGCCTTTGTGAGTAAGCAATATTGAAAATGGAAATTAAATTAAATACCATAGACGAAGCTCTTGAAGATATCAAGGCTGGTAAAATAATAATTGTTGTTGATGATGAGGACCGTGAAAATGAGGGTGATTTTTTAACAGCAGCAAGAAATGTAACACCCGAAGTGATCAATTTCATGTCTAAATACGGACGTGGACTAATCTGTGCGCCATTAATCGAAGACTTGTGCGATGAGCTAAAGTTAGATTTAATGGTTCAAAACAATACGGTATTGCATCAAACACCATTTACAGTATCAGTAGATTTAATTGGACATGGTTGTACTACTGGAATATCTACACATGATAGAGCTAAAACCGTACAGGCATTAATCGATCCGAATACTAAGCCTGAAGATTTAGGTAGACCAGGACATATTTTTCCATTAAGAGCTAAAAGAGAAGGCGTTTTAAGAAGAACTGGCCATACAGAGGCAACTGTAGATATTGCTCGTTTAGCTGGTTTTGAACCTGCAGGAGTTTTGGTAGAGATCATGAATGAGGATGGTACTATGGCTCGCTTGCCAGATCTGATGATCATCGCAGCGCAACACCAACTTAAAATTATTTCTATTAAAGATCTTATCGCTTATCGTTTAGCAGCAGAAAGTTTAATTAGACAAGAGGTAAGTGTAAGTTTGCCAACCCAATGGGGAGATTTTAAAATGACTGCCTACACGCAATTGAGTAATAATGCAACTCATTTAGCCATTAGTAAAGGCGAATGGGAAGAAGGTGAGCCTATTTTAACTCGCATCCATAGTTCTTGTGTTACTGGAGATATATTTGGTTCTTGCCGTTGCGATTGTGGTCCACAATTGCATAAAGCTTTCCAGATGATTGAAGCAGAAGGTAAAGGTGTTATTGTGTACATGAACCAAGAGGGCAGAGGTATTGGGCTAATAAATAAATTACGTTCTTACAATCTGCAAGATGCTGGTTTTGATACTGTAGAAGCGAACATTGAGTTGGGCTTTAAAGGAGATGAACGTGATTATGGTGTAGGTGCGCAAATTTTAAGAGCTCAAGGCGTTACTAAAATGAGATTAATGTCTAATAACCCAACTAAAAGAGCTGGATTAATTGGATACGGGCTTGAAATAGTAGAGAACATAGCCATCGAGATTAAAAGCAATCAACACAACGAGACCTATCTAAAAACCAAACGTGACAAAATGGGTCATCAGATAATGAACCCTTAGCATATAAGCTATTGCTAATTTAAAAAGTCAGAAGATTATTTCTTTTGACTTTTTTTGCTTTCGTTAATAATGGCATCCTTATTCAGCAACTGTTTTGCCTTCTCTGCTTCTTTCTTTTTCTGATCTCTTTTATACTTTCCGGTAACTTTCTGAATAAACTCACTAAAAGAGTCGAACTGTTGGCTATAGATTAATCCTAACGAATTTACATTGGTATTCTGATCAATACCCGGATTGGCAAAAATACTTTGTTGTGTAGGTGGTTTATTGGCCAGTTTTCCGATCAAAGTTCCATCCTTTTTAATTAAAGCTAAAATCTCTACTTCTCTACCCACATTGTCTTTAGAAAACCTTAAGTCGTTAGCATTTTGAGTGTTCATAATTCCGGCATTTAAAATTACCCTTCCATCAAACAGTTTAAATGACGCACTTGCTTCATTAAATGAACGCACATTGATATCAACGAAATTTAAATTTAACGCAGAAAGTAAATTATTAAATTGATTGAATAATAGCTCTGTAGCTGTACTTGTACCAATCGAGCCCAATTGTTGGCCAATATTTTCTTGTCCAGATCCAGGCGCAAATCTACGTTGTATAATAAGACTTAAGGCCTGGGTATTTAAGTTATTACCATCGTTGAAGTAAGAAAGTAGTTTCTCTTTAATCGCCGGATTGGCTGGGAAGAAAATGTCTAGTTTAATATCTGGTTGTAATAATAAGCCAGTTAAGCCCATCTCAACCTCAGTTTGCACTATTTCGTTAACGTTAGATGTTTGGTCTTGATTTGCTGCTCTGTAAAGATCCCTTGTACTCGCTCTAAGTGCGTAAATTGCTTTTAAGTTGATTTGCGCTGCTGTAGGATTTCCGGTCCATCTAATAGTTCCGCCTTGTCTAATATCAAACCTTTTGTTAATTACTTCTTGAGCGGTAAAATCAAAAATACCACTTTCAATAATATAATCACCTTTCATCTCAAAATCGCCAACACTCGTAATTTTAAGCTCTAACTCTGCATTCCCCTTACCACTTAGTTTACCCAAAACAGTGTAAATATTTGCAGTACTATTGGGATCAACCCTGAGTTTGAAATTCATGGTTAAACCATCAAAACTGGTTTGTTTTTTAACAATTTGAGTAGTGTCCTTACTTACAAAAGTGATAAAATCTTTGTCTGAAATAGTTTCTGAGCTATTTAATGGCAGATTAAATACGGTTCCTTTTTCTGTTTTAGCATCAATATCAATCCTCATTTTATTGGTTGGACCTTTAAAAGAGAACGTTCCAGTAGCGTAGGCTCTTCCGTAATAAACAGAATTGTCTTTTGCAGTTGTGTTGAGCGCCATAAAATTGGTTGATACCAATTCTACCTGGATATTTGGATTGTCGATATTATTAAGGTCTACTGTGCCATTTGCTGTAGCTTCATTCCCATCAGCATCTTGTAGTACTAAATCATTAATCTTAATTACACTATTGTCAACTTCAACACCATCATTTAAGGTATAGGCAGTTTTTAGGTAGTTAACCGTGAGCTGTCCCTTATCGAAAGAGAGGTCTCCATTAATTTGAGGCTTTTCAAAAGGTCCTTTAACAGTTAAATCTGCAGATATATTTCCTTTTAGATTGGATACTAGCTTTTTAACAAATGGTTCTAATACCGTTAGCTTACTGTCGTCTAGCTTAATATTTAAATCGATTTGCTTCTCTTCTAAGTTTAAGTTTCCCGTTACCTTAAAAGTTTCTTTATCGTCTGTTAGAATTTGAGTGTAAATGTTGGCTAGGTTATTTACTTTATCGTATGATGAAGTATCCGTCAACTTTCCGATGTAAGTGTCGTTAAACGATAAGGAATCGATAGCTAAACTATCATTTATTCTCGGCGACTTCATTACATCGTATAAACGTGTTTTTCCATTTACATTTCCAGCTAGCTTAATTCCTAAAGTTTTAACAAATGGATTTAGTGTTTTTAGATTAAAATCTTTAAAGCCAACCAATAATAAATCTTTAGGGTCGTCTGAAAGAATACCATCAATAGTTAGTAACTGCTTGCCATTACTTAAATCAAAATTGGTTATTTCGGTTTTTCCTTTATTAAAATTGATACGGACTTTCTCTTGGATGGTCCAATCTTCGCTGTTAATTTTTAGGTTAGAAGGTAAAATGCTGATTTTAGCAGTAGTGTCGCCAGCAAATTCTACCAAACCATTTAAATCCAGCTGATTTGCATCGTCTGCGTTTGATAATTTAACGTTTAGTGCCAAACTATCACTTCTAAGCACACTCAGAATATTCACGTTTTTGATGTACAAGCTGTCATTTAGATCAACCCTATCTGAAGTTATGATTGCCTGTAACTGCGTAGAGGTTGTATTTTCATCAATAATAATATTGTTTGCAGTTATGCCTTTGTAGGTTAGTTTTTTTATTGCTCCATTTAGGGTTGCCGTATTGTTTCTCGAATCGAAATTTCCAACAAGCAAAGCTTGATCATCTATGGTTAAGCCAGGGGCAATTAATTCGGCAATAGGTTCAAAACGTTTTATCCTCAACCTAAAATCAAAAATTTGCGTTTTGTATTTTATAATTTCTGTATCTAAAGACGGTACATAAGTTTTTGCAATGGCTTTATAGTAAGAAACGATACTGTTAAGGTCATATTGTCCTTTAATACTTGCATCTAAAATGTCTGATTTAACTGTTAGACTTCTGTCTATGCCAATGCCACTTGCACTAAGCTGAACAGAGTCGATATTATATATTCCTTTTACATTATTCAGTACAATTTTTTGTATAGATAGGTCTCCCTGTATATTATCTAAGTTATTGCCAGAAAAATTGGTGCTAAAAACGGCGTCAACCATTAGCGAATCCTTAACAAGTTTTAAGGTTTTTAAACGTGCATTTTTAATAGTTGCCTTAAAGTTGAAAACGGGTAATTTAGGATTTAGGTTTACACCCCCGTCGAAATCTAATTGAATATTTTTGTCATTAATTTTTAAATCTCCATCAAAGTATTTCTTCTCAAAAGTTCCGTTAATCTTAACGTTTCTATATCTGTAGCCATTAAAATCTATGTAGTTGATGTCCCCGTTTAGTTGCTCAGTTAAATCTTTAATTTCTGTACCTCTACCTTTCACGTAAAGTTCTGAAGTAACTTTTCCTAATGTCTTTTCATTCAGTAAATCACCAATGTTAAAGTCATAAGTTTTCACATTCCCTGTGTAAGATGGGATGCCTTTTTTATCAATCTTCATGTTCACATCAGATTTGATGCGGCCAAGCTTTGTTTTAAATTCGCCATAGGCGATGAAATCACTCTGGAAACCAGTAAATGAGCCATTGAAGTTAACGTTTCCGAATTTGTTTACAATATCGGGTATTGATTTTACTTTCTTCCCGGTAATATCGGTCAAAATTTCATCAAGATCTCTTTTGTTAGTTCCCGCCATTTCGATTTTCATATCCATAAAAGTTTCTTCCCATTTCGGAAGTCCTTTCATGCTAAAATCGCCTTTAATATAAGTGGCTTTACCCGCCTTAAGTGAAAGCTTTTTCGCTTTAAGATTATTCACCAAGCCCGTTATTTGTCCATCAATATCCAAGTCGAGCTTCATGTTTTTTAAAGCAGGTGTAAAGAAGGCAATGTCGCTCGATGAAATGTGGCTATTTTTGAAATTAGCCTTCATCCTTACTTTATTTACATAATCATTAAAGTCTTTAAATTTGCCAAACTTCATCTGAAAGTAATCAGTAAGTCTACTTTTATTAGTAACCAGCATTAGTTTTTGCAATTCTATTGCATTGGTATCAATGGTGGTAAAAGCAGACAAGTTCTTTAAGTAAAAACCACTTTTTTCTTTCAGGGTTAAGTTTTTGATGTTGGCTTGTAGAATATGACCATTGGTATTTAATTTTTCAAATATTCCATTCAAATTGGTAACGTCAATATCCTCAAAATTTACACCTTTAATAACAGTGTCAACTTTTAGGTTTTTGTATTTAAAGTGTACGTTATTAAGAATAATACGATCAAATAGAAATTGGAATTTCCTCTTTTTAGGCGTTTTAGGAGCAGGACTATCAAAATAGTCAATAATGAAATCTAAATTTGATGAGCCATCTTTATTTTCTTTTAAGAAGAACGAGCCATTATTAACCTGTACGGTATTTACATCCAATATCCTTTCCTTTAATGAAAGCCTATTCAAATCGACCAGAAATTTGGGGAAATTTGCAAGTGTGTCTTTTTGAAGGTCGATTACAACTAAATCCTCAAGTACTACAGATTTAAATGGTTTAACATATAAACCACCAATGGTAACTGTGCTTTTAAGCTCCTTTGATAAATATGCAGCTGCTTTTTTTGCGACATAAGTTTGCACAGGCTTAAATTGAAGCGAGAATAGTACAATTGCAAGCAACAATATAATTGATGCTACGACCCAAAGCAGAATTTTTAATAGTTTTTTAATAGTTTTGTAGCTTAATAATAATCAACGTGTCTGTAATACTTGCCATAGAATCTTCTTGCGATGAAACATCTGTTGCTGTATGTAACAACGGCAAAATTACTGCCAATGTTATTGCAAACCAAACAATTCATGAAAATTATGGAGGGGTAATTCCAGAATTGGCATCCAGGGTTCATCAACAAAACATAGTACCTGCTGTTCAACAAGCTTTAGCAATTGCTAAAGTTAACAAAAATGAGCTAAAAGGTGTAGCTTTTACACAAGGACCTGGTTTATTGGGCGCATTATTAGTGGGAGTATCTTTTGCTAAATCTTTTGCTTTGGCATTAGATTTACCTCTAATAGCTGTTAACCACATGCAGGCGCATATTTTAGCCCATTTTATTGATGATCCCAAACCAAATTTTCCGTTTTTATGCCTAACCGTTTCTGGCGGACATACGCAGATTGTGTTGGTTAAAGACTATTTTGACATGGAAATTGTTGGTGAAACGTTGGATGATGCAGCAGGGGAGGCCTTTGATAAGACCGCAAAAATCTTAAACCTACCATATCCAGGTGGGCCATTGATAGATAAACATGCCAAGGAAGGAAATCCTTTAGCATTTAAATTTCCTGTGCCCCAAATTCAAGGGTTAAATTATAGTTTTAGTGGATTTAAAACTGCAATTTTGTACTTTATAAGAGACAGGCAAAAGGAAAATCCTACTTTTGTTGAAGAAAACTTAGCTGATATCTGTGCATCTGTACAATTTAGTATTGTTAATATTCTACTTAATAAACTAAAAAAGGCTGCAACAACTTACGGAATTAAGGAAATTGCGATTGCTGGTGGCGTATCTGCAAATTCGGGTTTAAGGAATGCACTTTTAGAGATGAGAGATACATTAGGATGGAATGTTTATATACCTGCGTTTGAGTATTGTACAGATAATGCAGCAATGATAGGTATTGCAGGCTATCATAAATTTTTAGCAGGAGAATTTGTAGGGCAAGAAATATCGCCTATGGCGAGAATGAACTTTTAAATATTTGTAGTTATGGGAACAATGAGTTATGTGTTTTTTGGTTTAATGTTAATACCATTGATTATTTTTCTAATCTGGTTAATTAAACAAGACAAAAAAAGAAACTATTTAGGCTTGGGGTTGCTTGTTGTGGGAATTATAATTGCAACCTATACCATCATTACACTAGATAAGAAATTTATGAAGGCTAAAGCGCCTGAAGCACCAAAATCATCAAGTTTTAGATAAAAAAATGAGAAATCTAGCTAATTGATAGCTATAGATTTCTCATTTCAATTGCCCAATTTAATGGAGCATATTTAATTATACTTTCTCTTCTAATTTTTCGCCAGTTACTTCTACTCTGATTTTAGCTTCTATTTCGTCAGCTAATTCTGGGTTATCCAATAACAATTGCTTAACAGCGTCTCTACCTTGTCCTAATTTGGTATCGCCATAAGAGAACCAAGAGCCTGCTTTTTTGATGATGTTGAAATCAACTCCTAAATCGATAATTTCACCAACTTTAGAAATACCTTCACCAAACATAATATCAAATTCTGCGATTCTAAAGGGTGGTGCAACTTTATTTTTAACAATTTTCACTTTTACGCGATTACCAGCAACTTCATCAGAATCTTTAATTTGAGAAGTTCTACGGATATCTAAACGTACTGAGGCATAAAACTTAAGTGCATTACCACCAGTAGTAGTTTCTGGATTACCGAACATCACCCCAATTTTTTCACGCAATTGATTGATGAAAATACAGCAACATCCAGTTTTTGAAATCGTACCTGTTAACTTACGTAAGGCCTGGCTCATTAAACGAGCCTGTAAACCCATTTTACTATCACCCATTTCTCCTTCAATCTCAGCCTTAGGTACCAATGCAGCAACCGAGTCAATAACGATTACATCTATAGCTCCAGAACGAATTAGGTTATCGGCAATTTCTAAAGCCTGCTCGCCATTGTCTGGCTGTGCAATTAATAAGTTATCTACATCTACACCTAATTTTTTGGCATAACCTTTATCAAAAGCATGCTCTGCATCAATAAACGCAGCGATACCGCCTTTTTTCTGCGCTTCAGCAATAATGTGTGTTGCTAATGTTGTTTTACCAGAAGATTCTGGTCCGTATATTTCTATTACACGTCCTTTTGGAACGCCGCCAATGCCTAAGGCAATATCTAAGCTAATAGACCCTGTAGAAATGGAATCTATTGCTTCTACAGCAGCATCACCTAATTTCATAACGGAACCTTTACCGTATGATTTTTCTAATTTATCTAAAGTAAGTTGTAATGCTTTTAATTTTTCTGCGTTTGGGTTCATGATCGTAAATCTAATTAAAATAAAAGATAAGTATCGGCTAAATATATTTGTTGATAAATACTAATAACTTTAGCAAACATATTAATTTTATTTTAATAATTGCAAATAATATTAGGAATATTTTAAAATTGTTATTAAACTAATGTTAGCAACAGTAAAAACTATAAATTAAAAAAGGTTGGACGATGCCAACCTTTTATTCAATTACTGCTTTTCTATTATTTTGCTAAGCCATCTTTTTTAGCTTTCTTTAAAATTTTATCTGCTCTACTGCCGCTATCTGGGTGTGAACTTAACATCTTCTCGGTTTTTGTTCTCTCCGATCCAGCAGCTTTCTCCATATCTGCAAATTTTTGAAAAGCACTAGCCAAGGCAGTTACTTTATAATTATACTTTTTCATAAACTCGTAAGAATAATCATCAGCTTCGCTTTCTTGTTTACGATTGTATTTGCTATCTAATACAGCCTTTGCAAAATTGCCTAGTTGACTTTCAGAAATGGCATTAACTGCACCTGATTGAGAAGATGCTGCATCTGCTAAAGCTTCTCTCGTGTAAGCGCTTTTAATTGCATCCCTGGTGTCCTTATTAGCTACGTGGCCAATTTCGTGCCCAATTATACCCAATAATTCATCATCACTCATAATGTCCATTAATGATGAAAATACACGTACACTGCCATCTGCACATGCAAATGCATTTACGTCTTTAACTTTATAAACTTTGTAATTTAACTTAAGGCCACCTTCGTTTTTATGCTTTGCAAAAATCTTGTTTAACCTAATTGTGTACGGATCTTTTGCAGACGCTACCGGATTGTTGGCGTCCATCCAAGTTACAGCTTGAGTGGCTAATTTTGCGGCATCAGCGTCAGAAAACGTAACAGCTTTTGCGCCTTTTTCTAATGCGCCAATACTTTTGCTGTTTAATTTAATTTGTGCCGACACAGATTGTGTTCCTAAAGAAAGCGCTACGGCTAAAAGAGAGATAGGTAAGATGTTTTTTTTCATGGTTTTTTAATTATTTGTTTTGATTAAGCAAATAATTATCCAACATCTATGCCAAATGAGTATAAATCTGAAAGTTAATTTTATCGAAAAATTGTTTTGATATTTATAATGTTATGCTGTTGGTGTTTATCTTAAAATTCTGCTCAAAGTATTTGCAGAAATGTGTTATTTCGCAAATGCTACATTTAGGGTTTCTGGCTACACAAACATACCTGCCGTGTAAAATGAGCCAATGGTGTGCCATTGCAATAGTATGCTCTGGTAAGTGTTTAACCAAATCTTTCTCAACGGCTAAAGGTGTTTTGCCTTTGGTTAATCCAATTCTATTGGCAACTCTAAAAACATGTGTATCTACTGCCATTGCAGGAGCGTCGTAAATTACTGAGGCAATTACGTTAGCTGTTTTACGACCTACGCCGGGCATTTTTTGCAACTGATCTATGTCTGAGGGGACTTGATCATTAAATTCATTAACTAACATATTGGCCATCCCTACCAAGTGTTTGGCTTTGTTATTGGGGTAACTTACGCTTCTGATATAATCGAATACAATATCTGGTGTAGCCTCAGCTAATGTTTTGGCATTAGGAAAACGTTGGAATAATGCAGGCGTGACCTGATTAATGCGCTTATCCGTACATTGCGCAGAAAGAATTACTGCCACTAACAATTGGTATGGGTTGTTATAGTGAAGTTCTGTTTCTGCATTTGGTTGTTTAGCTGCAAAATGCTTTACAAATTGTTGGTAGCGTTCTCTTTTTAGCATGGGCAAATATAATAGGCAGATATAAAATTTAGTGCATTTTTTTTTGAAGCGCAATTGCAGTGCTGTATTTAATGTAATTCCCACTTTCCGCTTTACTCTCCGCCGCGGCGGATCGTGCTCGCTACAATTGGGGCTAGTTTACCATTGTCGGTACACCAAAACGAGACTAGGAGCATAAACCTGCGTAAGCTAAACCTGAACGACGTGAAAAGCCCCGAAACCGCCATGCTGAGAGGGCTTGAAACAAAGTGCAGGACTATTGGTTAATAAGTGTTGCTGCAATTGCTTTTCTAAAATAACGCGCTTTAATACTAAGCTAGCCATTAATTTCCCTAATTAAATTATCGCATTCTGCAAATGCATGATAAAGAAATTTATTCCGATGTTTTTCTCCTTGACCACTAAAAGAAATGGATTTTTTTATAAGGCCCTGCATCCAGTTTTTTGTTTGTTCGCAATAAGATTGATCTTCGGTTTTTAAATAATTAAAGGTGTTAAACCTGTTATAACAAGCCATGTTTCCTTTGTAATCTACCAAATAGGATATGCTCCCTAAAACATCGCAGTTATACCAATTAAAGCTATGTTCTGGGTCGATGGTTTTTTTGCTGCTAATAGCGTACATGTTCATGTCTGTTAGGCAGTAACGAACTTGCTCAATTATTTGTAGTGCCAATTCTTTGTCAATATACCCTGCTTCAAATGCATATCTAATTTGCTCCATTGTACCATGGACAGTATCTTTTGCCCAAATTTCTGTACAAGGAATTTCTAAATAAATCTGATTAAGTTCCCTAGAAAGTTTAATAATTTCTTCATCGAAAGAATTCGGATCGAACTTAGTTGTGTTGTTCATGGCGCTATCAGACCAAAAAAATAGCTTGAAACATGTTAATTCGGGATATTTAAAAAAATGGAATAATGGAATATCGTCTGTGGTAATCGTGATATGTTTTTTACTACTGCTTTGTATTTGTTTTAGGTTTTTAAGCAAATCTTGCAAATACAATAGCATATTTGGGATTTGTTGGTCAACACTTAAATAATCAAACGTAACAGAGGTTTGTTGTTCTGGCTTATAGATAAAAGGAATGCTGAAATGGTCAGCTAGTTTTACAATCTGATGCAGGTTTAAAAGACTATTGCCTCTAATTTTTTTATAAGCTTCATTAATAGTTATGCACAATACTTCAGCAACACTTTGTGCTAAATTCTGATAGGCAGGAATGGATTGTTTAAGCTGTTCAAAATAATTTTCCTGAAGTTTAATCATCTCTTTTTATTTTATAGGATGAATTTAGTAATTATTATTATTCTTATATAGTTAAATTGTTAAGTATAATAGTTTTTGATGATTTAAAAGATGTGTAAACCTGTTTTAATTATAGCTCGTCGGATTGTTTTTTGCTTACATGTATTTTTAAAAAATAATTCATAAATTTTAAACCCTATACTTTTGGTTTATAATTTAAATCAAGAGTTATGAAAACGAAAATATTAATAGTCAATTTAGGTGCTTTATTGCTAAGCTCATTTATTTCATTTGCACAAAAAAGTGAGTTTTTAGATTTCAATAATCTTTATTTCGGTTTTGAGGTAGGCAAATCACGCAGTTACGACAATTATGTAAATGGTGGCATTTGGGCTCAGCTTGATCATAATTATTTAAAAATTTCTTTTAGCGAGGCTAGGGATAATAGAAGTGAGGAACAAAAACTGTTAAAAGGCGATGATGACGAAAGTAGTGTTACTACGCCAGGGCTATCAGACTTTGGTTTAATTTATGGTAAGACCTATACGTTATTAAAGCGCCATCAATTTCAATTTGGCACTGGTGTTTCCGTTGTTGCCAGAACTATACCAGATGAAGAGTTTAATCGAAAAAAACAACCTTATCATTTAGAAAGGTTTAAGGAAAGGGTGGTTGTGGGTTTACCTGCTGAGTTGAGGTATGTTTTTCAGATTAATAGAGGTGTTGGTTTAAATGCATCATGGAGAGGAAATCTAAATGGGATTAAAAGTTATGGTAATTTTTCTTTCGGAGCTTCGTTGGGATTGTTTTAAATACAGCCAGATTCCCCAAAACTTTTTAATTTCAATTGATAGCTAGGAGATTTGAAATGCATATAAATTAGTGAATGCTGATTACAGGATTTTCTGAAGGTTTGTTTTCCGAGCGATCTATTACTTTTGCGGGATGATGGCTTTTAATTAACCAAAAAGCAAATAGTGCGCCTACAAAAGCCATTGCTGCGCCTACCAAAGCAGGCCAGGTATAATCGAAACCATAAACTAATGGTAAGCCACCAAAAAAAGCACCTAAAGCATTACCAATATTAAAGCTAGCCTGGCTTGCCGAAGCAGCCAACATCTCTGAACCTTTAGCAGAAGTAATCATTAACATTTGTATTGGAGCGGCTAATGCAAAAGATACCGCACCAGTAACAAAAGTCATAATCAACGCTAAGATAGGGTTAAACGATACAAAATGAACTACAATTAGTGTGATTACCATTGTCAAAAGTAAGGCAACAGATGCTTTGGCTGGAGAAAATTTATCTGCAAGATAACCACCAATAAAATTGCCGCAAAGCATACCAAGGCCAGCCAACATGATAATATAGGTTACACTATTTGCGGAGAAACCCGCAACATCTGTCATTAGTGGTGCTATGTAACTATACCATGTAAACAATCCTCCTGTGCCAATAGAAATCATGATGATAATCAACCAAGCTTCTTGTTTTTTGAAAAAGCTCAATTCTGCCTTAAGATCTCTGTTTTTATTGGCAGGCAATGCGGGTAACCATTGTTTTAAACTAATTAAAGTAATTATACCAACTATGGCTACTACTGCAAAGGAAAATCTCCATGAAAAATTATGACCTATGAAAGTTCCTAAAGGAACACCTAATACATTGGCTATAGTTAATCCAGCAAACATCATAGAAACTGCCTGTGCTGCTTTTCCTTTTTCTGCAATGCGGCTAGCCACAACAGAACCTACGCCAAAAAATGCACCATGTGGTAAGCCAGATAATAAACGTGCTATAAATAAAAGATCAAAATTTGGAGCAAAGGCTGATAATGCATTAAACGCCGTAAACATAATCATTAAGGCAATAAGTATTTTCTTTGGTGGAAATTTTCCGGCTATCATTACCAATAAAGGAGCTCCAATAACTACGCCTAAGGCATATGCAGAGATAAGGTAGCCAGCTTCAGGAATGGTAACTTCTAAATCTTTTGCAATATCTGGAAGTAGTCCCATCATTACAAATTCTGTAATTCCGATACCTAAACCGCCTAAAGTTAATGGAAGTAAGCTCTTTTTCATCTCTACTTAGTGTTTTATTTACACTATGTAAAGGTAGAGTTTTTTAACCTTATTAACAGAAATGAAAAAATTATTGCAGCTTTATGATATTGCTTAATAAAAAAGCTGCTTAACTTCGAGTTAAACAGCTTTATCCTTTGTAATGTAAATTATTTCTTTTTCGAATACGCTAAAATCTTTTTGATGGTTTCATCAGAAGGATCTTTAAATAGCTCATCTAATTGAGTTTTGATGCTGTCGTAAAACATTTCATCTTGGTTTTTTGCCTGTTCTGCAGTACTTTCTGCTGGCTGTTGGTCGGGATAATTTACAGAGTGAAGTGAAGTAGCGGTTTTTGTCATACGCAATTACAATTTTTTAGTTTAATTCTAAACGCAGTTTAATTTGGTTTATTTTATTTAAGATACAGATTAATTTTTATTAACCAAATAAAATGCTTTAAACTAAATAGATAGGGATTAAAAATTGTAATTTTTCAGCTAAGTTGCCGTTCTTCCATATAAAATTTTAAGCCTATCAGCAATTACTTCTTTTGAAATAGTTGCCGATAGGCTTTGGATAATTTAAATCTTTTAAGGTTATGAGCAAGAGCTAAAGACCAAATTGAGATTAAGAGTTTCTAGTGGTAACTTCTTTCACTTTCATCATTTTCCGTAAATTGCTCAATGCATAACGCATACGCCCCAGGGCAGTATTAATGCTAACGTCAGTTAAGTCTGCAATTTCTTTAAAGCTCAAATCTGCATAATGGCGCATAATTAATACTTCCTTCTGCTCGTCTGGCAATAATTGGATCATCACCCGCAAATCTACATGAGTTTGTTCACGCAACATCCTTTCTTCAGCGCTTTCTTCGTGTATCTGTAAAAGATTAAGCACGTCAGTTCCATCTGCGCTGGTAATAACAGGAGTTCGTTTTTCCTTACGGAAATAATCTATAACCAAGTTATGCGCAATGCGCATTACCCAAGGTAAAAACTTTCCCTCTTCGTTGTACCTACCACTACGAAGCGTATTAATCACTTTGATAAAGGCATCTTGGAAAATGTCTTCGGCCAAGTATTGGTCTTTAACCAATAAATAAATTGAGGTATAAATTTTTGATTTGTGTCTTCTCAGTAATTCCTCTAAAACAGACTCTTCTCCGCTCAGATATAACTTCACCAAATCCTGATCACTGTACTGTTGTAATTTCATAGGAGTGCGTATACTAAAATCCCTTTTTTATTAAATAATAAATAAGTAGCTGTTTTAATCTATAGCTTGTCTCCTTGTTTTTAAGATGTTGGTTTCTAACTTGTGTGAGTTATAAATTCAAATGACGGATTTTTTTTTGATAATCCAATAAAAAATATGTTAAAAAATGTAAAATTTTGTAAAATCGACTTAATATAGGGTAGGGTTGAAACCAAATTTGTAATTTTGGGTTATAAAATAGCATATCTACAAAGGGATACATGAGTAAGGAAATAGAGAAAGATCCACACAAACACATTATTATAAAAGGAGCTAGGGTACACAATCTTAAAAACATTGATGTAGCCATTCCAAAAAACAAGTTGGTAGTGATAACCGGCATGTCTGGTTCAGGTAAATCTTCCCTAGCTTTTGATACTTTGTATGCCGAAGGTCAGCGACGTTATGTAGAAAGTTTATCATCTTATGCCCGCCAATTTATGGGCAGGATGAACAAACCTGATGTTGATTACATTAAAGGTATTGCACCTGCTATAGCGATAGAACAAAAGGTAATTACCTCAAATCCTCGTTCTACAGTGGGTACAAGTACAGAAATTTACGATTACCTAAAATTACTTTTTTCTAGAATTGGGATTACCTATTCGCCAATTTCTGGTGCCGTAGTTAAAAAAGATACTGTTACCACTGTGGTGGATTTTATTATCAATTTGGGTAATGATGCAGTAGTTACTATTTTCTGTCCATTGCACCCACATAATAATCGCTCTGTTAAAGAAGAACTGGCTGTGCTTTTGCAAAAAGGTTTCTTGCGTGTTTATTTTAAAGATAAAATTGCAAAGATTGAAGATTTATTAGAAGATGAAGCAATTAAAGATGTAGAGTTAACCGATACCGAAACCATTAGAATTTTAATTGACCGTATTGTTGTTAACGAGGAGGAAGAAACATTAAGCCGCATTGCGGATTCTGTGCAAACTGCATTTTTTGAAGGTAAAGGAGATTGTTTTGTAGAGCATGAAAGCAAGCAGACCTTCTTTTGCGACCGTTTTGAATTAGATGGCGTTAAGTTTGAAGAGCCAACACCTAATTTTTTCAGTTTTAATAATCCTTATGGTGCTTGTAAACGTTGCGAAGGCTACGGAAACGTGATTGGTATTGATGAAGATTTGGTTATTCCTGATAAGAGCAAGAGTTTATATGATAATGCCATTGCGCCTTGGCGTGGCGAAAAAATGGGAGAGTGGTTAAAGAAATTTATCAAAAATGCGGATAAATTCGACTTTCCAATTCACCGCTCTTACAGCGAATTAACAGAAAAACAACAAAGATTAATCTGGACTGGTAATAAATATTTCGCTGGTTTAGATGATTTTTTTAAAGAATTAGAAGAGCAAACCTATAAAATTCAATATCGTGTAATGCTTTCGCGTTACCGCGGAAAAACGGTGTGCCCAGATTGTAAGGGAACTCGCTTGCGTAAAGATGCTTCTTATGTAAAAATAAGTGGGAAATCTATTTTGGATATGGTTTTAATGCCCTTATCTACCATTCTTCCATTTTTTGAGAAATTGAAGTTATCGGAAACTGAAGTAAAGATCTCAAAAAGATTATTGGCAGAAGTAACAAGCCGTATCTTGTATTTAAACAATGTTGGTTTAGGTTATTTAACTTTAAATCGTTTATCAAATACTTTATCTGGTGGCGAAAGTCAGCGTATTAATTTAGCGACATCTTTGGGTAGTAGTTTAGTGGGGTCTATTTATGTATTAGATGAGCCGAGTATTGGTTTACACCCAAGAGATACACATAAATTGATTGAAGTTTTAACCTCACTTAGAAACGTAGGTAATACGGTTTTGGTTGTGGAACACGAAGAAGAGATGATGAAGGCTGCCGATCATATCATTGATATTGGCCCGGAAGCAGGTACACATGGTGGAAATTTAGTTTTCAGTGGTACTTATAATGAAATAATTAAAGACGATAAATCTTTGACAGGTAGATATTTAGCAGGTAAGGAAGAGATTGCTATTCCAGCCAAAAGAAGAAATTGGAAAGATCACATCCTAATAAAAGGCGCTAGAGAAAACAACTTAAAAAACATAGACATAAAATTCCCTTTGGGCGTTTTCACTTGTGTAAGTGGGGTTTCTGGATCTGGAAAAACAAGTTTGGTTAAAAAAATATTATATCCTGCTTTGCAGAAAGCTATTGGTAATTATGCTGGCGAACAAACAGGTAGTTACGATGGTATTTTTGGCAATATCGATCTGGTAAGTCAGGTAGAGATGGTTGATCAAAATCCAATTGGTCGTTCATCACGTTCCAATCCGGTAACTTATGTAAAAGCTTGGGATGATGTGAGAGCCTTGTTTTCGGCTTTGCCAGCAGCAAAAGCAAATGGATTAAAACCTGCAGCGTTTTCTTTTAACGTAGAAGGTGGCCGTTGTGATACTTGCCAAGGAGAAGGAGAGGTTAAAATAGAAATGCAGTTCATGGCAGATATTTATTTGCCATGCGAAGCCTGCAGTGGTAGGCGTTTTAAACAACAAGTTTTAGATGTTACTTATCAGGATAAAAACGTTGCCGATATTTTAGATCTAACCATAGAAGAAGCAGTTGAATTCTTTAAAAATGAGCCTAAAATTTTGCAGAAACTAAATCCGCTATTGGATGTTGGTTTAGGCTATGTTCATTTAGGTCAATCATCTAATACTTTATCTGGTGGCGAGGCTCAGCGCATCAAGTTAGCTTCCTTTTTAATTAAGGGAAACAATGCGCATAAAACCATGTTTATTTTCGATGAGCCAACCACAGGATTGCACTTTCATGATATTAAAAAGTTATTAAAAGCTTTAAATACTTTAATTGAGCAAGGCAATACGATTTTGGTAATCGAGCACAATATGGATATGATTAAATGTGCAGATTGGGTAATTGATATCGGTCCAGAAGGTGGCGATAAAGGTGGAAATGTAGTTTTTGAGGGCAAACCAGAAGATTTGCTAAAAGCTAAAGGATCTTATACAGGCCAGTTTTTAAAATCTCATTTAAACCATTAATATGATTTTTATCATCTGTTGCTAAATAATGTAAATTTTAAACAGATGAAATATTATCTTTAACCCATATGCTCTTTCTAACCTTAATTATCGGCATACTTTTAAATGCAATGGGATATATTCCTCCTGGGAATATCAACCTTACTGTGGCGCAACTTACTATAAATAAGGGTATGCGGCAAGCATTGTATTTTATCTTGTCGTTTTCTATTGTAGAAGTATTTTTTACCTTTGGGATGATGCGTTTCGCCCGTTGGGTAACTAGCGATGTAAACCTAAACGAAAACGTAAGTGAGGTTAGGTTGGGCACTTACGTGGATTTATTTATGATTATGCTCTTTATTGTAATGGGCACAATTACATGGATCAATCGTAAAAAAGTGCCTAAAACCAAGGCAGAAGATAATAGAAGTAAAAAAGGAAGTGTTTTTTATGGCATGTTATTAGGCGTTTTAAATCCAGTACAAATTCCTTTCTGGTTGTTTTTCGGTAATTATATCATCCTACACGATTGGATTGAAACCGATTACCTTTCTTTAGTAATTTTCAGTTTAGGTTCTGGTATGGGATCAGCATTGGCTTTATATGGTTATGCCCATTTTGCTAAATATATTCAAGAAAAATTTGCGCTGAGCAGTCATTTGATTAATCGTTCTATTGCACTTTTTCTGTTTGCATTGGCTCTTTATCTAATTGTTAAGCAATCTGGTATTTACTTGCATTGGTGGGGGTAATAAGAAATATTTTCAAAAGTATCTGTATAATTCAACCTAGCCAATTCAATCTTTTTATCATTAACCTTAAAAAAGTATTGCTAACTTTTTTAATCGTGTTTTAAATTCAATCACAAAGTTATTCTGTAGCTAAAGGCGAGTACTTCCACATTTGTTACAACCAGTAATTGCTTTCTACCACAAATTTGAGGTTTTAGCTAGGAAGGAATGATATTTTATTCGTATTTGCAACTAGTTAAATAGTGTTAAATCTCAGCTCTAACACAGATCAAACACTGATAAGACACAGTATCAGTTCGGGTTTGATCCGTGTTTGATCCGAGTTTGATCCGAGTTTCATCCGAGTTTGAATGGGAACAGGTATAATTTTGTTATATCTAATTGCTGAACATCAATGTGCCATTAATTAAAAATCCTGTTCAGATTGGATCATATACAAGATAGTTAAGTAGTTATGCTGTTTGTTGATTTGACCATTTTAATTATTTAAGCATGTTTGTTTGATCAATTTAAACAACATCATGAAAAGAATAATTTTTATAAGCTTGTTAAGCATAATTTTACTGCCTGCATTTGCACAGCAGAAGACTACTTTAAGTGGTAAGCTATTAAACACTACTGCGCAAATGTTAGAACTGGTGCCAAGTACAGGCAATTTTAAAGATAGCATCAGAGTAAATGCTGATGGCACTTTCAGTTATACCACTACCAAAATTACAGCCCCTTTTAGAGCAAATTTAACTAATAGGAAGCAAATACAGATTCAGCTTTTTATTGCACCAGGTTATAATTTAGAAATTGAGGCAGATGTTAAAGATAACCAAACCGCTAAGTCAACCCTTAATTATAAGGGTTTAGGCAGTAAGACGAATAGTTACTGGAAAGAGCTGATGATTGATTTTAAACCAGACACCGTTAAATGGCATTTAAAAGATGAAGACACCTATATCGCATACCTCAAAAGACCTGGCCGCTTAAGCCAGATTATGGAAAGAAGTTTTAGTGCCGATAACCTTGAACCTTATCGCGATTATTTCAAGCAATCGTTATTACTTGATAAAAAATTTGGAGATCTAGTGGGCATTTATAGTTCCTATGCCTATCAGCGCTCCTATAAATGGGAACAAATTCAACTGATGATTGCCAAATTGGGCTACAAACCTTTGTTAGCAGAATTTAAGGATGAAAAAAACCTTAGCAGTAGTACTTTCTCCTACCTTATTACCGAATACCCATTTTATTGTGATATTTATAATGCTTTCCCTACAGATAGTTTGGAGAAAAGTAAGAGGAATTATAGTTTGTACCTGGCCACTAAACTTTATGGAGGCAAGCTGTACGACTATTATGCTACGCAAAAAATCCAATCAACTTTAAGATCTATTTATAAGTTGGAAGATTTTAAACAACTGCGGCCCTATATTGCAAAGATTGGAGACGTTCAACTAAAAAATGAAGTAAAAGCGGTTGAGGCTTTACGTGTTAAAGCGGCAATGGGACTTCAGGCTGGTGCGCCTTCTCCTTTATTTAATTTGGCAGACACCAGTGGTAAATTCCATCAGCTCGCAGCAATGAAGGGTAAAGTAATTTATATAGATCTTTGGGCAAGCTGGTGCGGGCCTTGTAAAGAAGAAACGCCACACCTAAAGGGAATTTATGAGCAGTTGAAAGATAATGATAAGGTCCAATTCATCAGTATTGCCTCATTTGATGCGAAAAATAGGATACGTAGGTATGATATCATTAAAAAAGACCAAATGAACTGGTTGCAGTTGGAAGATACAGATGATAACTTTGCCAAATCCTACCAAGCTAATTTTATTCCGCGATTTATTATCATTGATAAACAAGGTAAAATTGTAGATAGTGATGCAGTTAGGCCTAGTGAGCCCAAAAAATTAATGGCAATTTTAAACCGAGAAATCAATAAATAAAATGAAAAAACTGGTATTAATTATTTTATTATTGAAGGGATTGAACCTCTTTGCTCAGGGAACAAAAAATACAGATACAGGTGGATATGAGCGAATTCCTGGCAGTGGGCATTTTGTTAAAAAAAGTGAATGGAGCAAATATTTGAAGTTTGATGGCGCTGTGGTAGTTGATGTTCGCACGGCCAACAATGCCCAATTAAAGCGAATTAATAACAGAGCAAGGATTGCAGCATTAACTGAAAATAGATTTTGGGGTCTATACCATGATACAAGAGATGGTCAATTTCCAAGACGTTCCTTATCCTTAAGATTTCAACAGCATACAGGTGCCAAAATATATCAGGGAAATTCTTGGAAATGGGGGACCTTGTACAAAAATACTATAATTATTAGTGGCAAATCTGAAGTAGAAGTGGTAGATGCCTTGATCACACCAGAGAATGCCAAAAATTTCCGATATCGAATCATTCAAAATGACAATAAAGAATTACAGCGCTGGAGTACTCCAACCACTTTTAAACGAACTGATGACGGGAAATATACTTATTGCCTTTTAGCTAACCTAACTTATAAGGAAGGCCAGTTTATTCAGGTGGAGCTTTATAACATTAACAATTATAGAGATCGAGATGCTATTATTGTAGATTGGCGTCCAACAAGAAAACTCGCTTTTTGGACAACAGTTGATTATCGTAAAAAAGCATGGGGGAGTGATCTACTATCGGTTTCTTTAGGTAATGATAAAGAATTTCGTTATGTGAATTTTATAGCTACAGATACCTTAACAGATATTAAATTTAGGTTGGGCGATTCACTGGTACGATTAGGTTTCCGTTCACATAACCTAGCTACTTCTTATAACTATCAGATTAACTTTAAGAGAATAGTAGATGGAAAGATGGCACTTAAAGATCTAGGCACTTCTGATGGCATCTTCTTTTTGTATAAAGAATTTTGGGATAAGCCTGGGCAATACGAAATTACTTTCACACCTAAATTAAGTAATATAGGCGGTCGGCCAATAACTTATGTAAAAGAGGAGGCTGTTACTTACAAATTTACAGTGCTACCAGAATTGTATCCCAACAAAACCTTCTCTCAAAGAGAAATGGTGATATTTGGATTGATTTTAGCACTTTGTTTTTTTGCTTTAATCATAGGTATAATTGTTATACTAAAAAAAATAGCTGCCAAAAAATTGGCAAAGCAAATTCAGCAAAAAGAATTGGTTCGATTACAATTAAGCTCAGTGCGCTCCCAGTTAAATCCTCATTTTATGTTTAATGCTTTGGCAGGCATACAAAACCTGATGAATAAGAATAAAATGGAAGATGCCAACAACTACCTGTCGAAATTCGCAAGACTAACAAGAAGTGTTTTGGATCAGCAAGAACTCATTAGTTTGGCAGAAGAGAAATCTTTATTAGAAGATTATCTTCAAATGGAACAATTCCGATTCGGATTTAAGTACATCATTAATGTGGGTGAAACACTAGATTTAAACAACATAGAAATACCTGCAATGTTATTGCAGCCTTTTTTAGAAAATGCAGTTAAACATGGTATTGCTGAAAAGGAAAACGAAGGAGAAATATTGATTTCGTTTAATAAACTTAACAGAGATCTAGTTTTAGAGGTGAAAGATAACGGGCAAGGGTTTGATTACACACAAAATTATGATGGTCTAGGGTTACAATTAAGTAAAAACAGGATAACTTTATTAAACACAATATATAAGGAAACGTCAGTAGTACTACTCATTACAGCTACAATAGAAGGTACAACAATTAATATTACACTAACAGATTGGTTATAAATATGAGAACAATTTTAGTAGACGATGAAAGAGCAAATCTGGAGAACCTGGAGGTTTTATTAGCTAATTATTGCCCTATTGTTAAAATTGTTGCTAAAGCTAATCATGTAGATAGTGCTGCGGAGCTAATTGAACTTCATCGTCCTGATCTGCTTTTTTTAGATATACAAATGGGTAAAAGTTCTGGTTTCGATTTGTTAAATAGACTTAGCGACAAATCTTTTGAAGTTATTTTTGTAACAGCTTATGATCAGTATGGTATACAGGCGATAAAGTTTGCGGCACTAGATTATTTGCTTAAACCGGTTAATTCTGAGGAGTTAATGGAAGCGGTGAGAAAAGCACAAAATAGATTAAAGAATAAAGTACAGAGCGAACAATTAAGCTTTCTGCTCCAACAAATTACAAAACCTGACGCTAATAATCCAAAAATTGCACTACCTCAACAGAACGAAATTAGATATGTGGAAGTTAAGGATGTTGTACGTTGCGAAGCAGATAATACCTATACTTTTTTCAATTTGGCAAATGGAGATAGAATTTTAGTTTCAAAACCATTAAAGGAATATTCAGATTTGCTAAAACCTCAAGGTTTTTTAAGGACACATCAAAGCCATCTGATTAATCCAGCTTATGTTAAAAGCTGGTTAAAGGAAGATGGGGGTATGTTATTGATGAAAAATGGAGATAAAGTTGCTGTTTCTAAGCCTAATCGGGAAAGTGTAAAAGCTGCTTTGGGAAAGTGAAGGAATTTCCTTGATCTGCCAAATAGTATGCTAGCCACAGACTTTAAATTAAGTAATTAGCTTTTAAAATATACAGTAGGGACTTCGCTTAGCTGAATGACAAATATTTACTTCAACAAATCAGGTATTCGTTTATTATTTCCTACAATCCAAACAATATCATCATTCTCAAATATCAAGGTAGAATCTGGATTTAGAATGCGTTGACCATTTCTTTCTATGCCAACAACCAAACCTTGCGTTTTCTCACGAATTCCTGAGTCTCTAATCGTTTGCCCAAAAACAGGAGATTTGCTGTTGATGATGATTTTTTGTAAAGACATATCCTGTTTAGGGAATGAAGTTTCGCTTTCCTCTACAATCATTCCTTCGAATAAAGGTTTTACAGCCGCTAACTGATCATCCGTTCCAATAACGAGTACTTTATCGTTTGGATAAAGTCTCTCTGTTCTTGCGGGCGTAGGGATCATGATTTTGCCACGCTCAATCAAAGCGATGTTGATCCCATATTTTTCTCTTACTGCTAAATCAACTAAAGTTTGTCCAACCAAGGTAGATTCTGGCGCCACAATTAATTCTAACAAGTGACTGTCCCATGGTAAAATTTCTGGTTGCTTGTTGGCTTGTTCTCTAGCATTTAAGTTGTTTAAGAAACGATGTTCCATACGTTCGTAGAAGCTTTGTAGCTTACGAGAGAAAACCACCATGCCAACTATAATTAAGCCCAAGGCAATACTTACTGCAACCCAAGTGTTGTAAAATTGTACAATCAAAAACCCTACAAAGAAAATAGCTAATGCGATGCGTAAAAGTTCAATTGCTACTAATGGTCCACGAGTATATTTTTTATTTAACCATAAGTGAGAATAGGCTTTACGTTCAATTCTGCGAATAGCCAAAGCCCATAAAAATGGCACCATAAAAATCAATGCAATAATTAAACTCACAACTATACCGTTGTTGCCATCTAACAGGTGTTCGCTTACAAAAGGTTGTAGATATCTTGATGAAAGTAAAACGATACCCACCAATATAACACCATGGATAATGGTATTAAAAGTATAAGCTCTCAACAAAGTTTTCCAATCGCTAAAAGTGGTGATACCTTGCGTACTTGAGCTATATCTACTAATGGCATCTAACCATTTCTGAGGTAAAATCCTGCTTAGGAAATTGTAGAAAGGTTCTGATACTTTAATTAAATAGGGCGTTGTAAATGTAGTAATTGCAGATGCGGCTACGGCTATTGGATATAAAAAATCGCTCGTTACTTTTAAAGTTAAACCAAGTGTGGCAATAATGAACGAGAATTCGCCAATTTGAGCCAAACTCATGCCTGCCTGCACAGATGTTTTTAATGGCTGACCAGAGAGCAAGGCTCCTAATGTAGAACTAATTAACTTTCCTAATACAGTTGCTAAAGTTACCGCAACAATAGGTAAGGCGTATTCCAATAATATACTTGGATCTATCAACATTCCTACTGAAACAAAGAAGATAGCTGCAAATAAATCTTTAACAGACTTTGTTAAGTGTTCAATCTTTTCGGCTTGGGTAGTTTCTGCTAAAATGGAACCCATAATAAATGCACCTAAGGCAGGGGAAAAACCAACTTTTACAGCTAGTAAGACCATTACTAAACACAATGCCAAAGAAACAATCAGCATGGTTTCGTCATTCATCAATTTTTTGGTAGCCTTTAAAAAAGTTGGAATTAAAAATATCCCCCCTAAAAACCAGAGTACTAAAAAGAATGCCAATTTAAGGATGGAAATCAGCATTTCTGTACCTGCAAATTGCTGACTAACTGCCAATGTAGAAAGTAAAACTAATAGTAAAATAGCTACCAAATCTTCTACTATAAGTACCCCAAATACTAAACCTGCGAATTTTTTATGTTTTACGCCGAGTTCTTCAAAAGCTCTAATGATAATTGTGGTAGAAGAAACGGATAGAATCCCACCTAAAAATATGCTGTCCATTGTACTCCAACCCAGCATTTTCCCAACTCCAAATCCAATGAGTAGCATAAATACCACCTCTACAATTGCAGTAATTGAGGCGGAACCACCTACCTTAACTAATTTTTTGAAACTAAATTCAAGCCCTAGGCTAAATAATAAGAAAATAACTCCAATTTCTGCCCAAATGGTAATGCTTTTATGGTCGGTAACAGTAGGCATAAAATCGATATATGGGCCTACCAAAACACCTGCAAGGATATAACCAAGAACTAGAGGTTGTTTAATTTTTTTAAATAGTAGTGTTGTAACGCCGGCAGCAGCAAGAATTAGCCCTAAATCGGCTATAAGTACAGGTAAATGAATCATAAAGTATATTTTTTGGATGGTAATTGTATTGCGGAAAGCGCTAAATAATTACCAAAAAGTATGCTTCGGATAAAGGCAGTTAAAGATAAACTGATCACTATAAATTATTGTATTCTTAAAATTTGTTAACGTTTTGTTTGGAAGAGGAGCAAAATCGTAAATGCTGAAAATATCATTTATAGCGATACTAACCTGACGGTTTCCTGTATTTTGGTTGATACGCTCTGTGTTTTCTGAGGATAGTTCTTTTGCAAAAGAATGAAATTCTTTCTTAGAGAAAATACTAGATTGTTTAATATTTACAGCTGTTTTTTTTACCCTTTTATAAACTATTGCATCAGATTCATATTTAACCGCAAAAGCAGTGGAAATATGGAGTAATGACCATAAAATAAAAGCGATAAAAATTCTCATTGCCTTAAATATAGTAAAAATAATTCGTTTTTTAGCTACCTAAGGGCATTTCTAAGCTTTTTCGGTTGACGCGAAAAAAGCTAATGTATCAATTTTATCTTGATGAAGTTGTTGCGTTAAAGTTTCTAAACCAGTGAATTTCACATCATGGCGCAAGAATTTTAAGAAATTCATCTTAATGGTTTGCCCATAGATCTCTCTGTCAAAATCGAAAATATTTACTTCTATATTACGCGTCATCCCGTTAATGGTTGGGCGCTGCCCAATGTAAGCCATACCCATGTAAGTTTTGAGTTTTGAGTTTTGAGTTGAGGTTTCAAACTCCAAACTTTCTTCTCCAAACTCTTCAACCATCTCTACAGTTACTGCATAAATACCATCACTTGGAATAAGTTTATAGGTTTCTTCTACAAAAATATTAGCCGTAGGGAAGCCAATGGTTCTGCCAATTTTATCGCCTTTAATTACTGGTCCATTAATAGAAAAATGATAGCCTAAATATTCTGCAGCTAAAGAGACATCGCCATTTAGTAAAGCTTGACGTATTTTGGTAGAACTCACAGCGACATCATTAATATCTTGCTCCGGAATTTCTTCTATCGAATAATTGTAAACCTTTGAAAATTCTACTAACTCTGCCATCCCGCCTTTTCTATCTTTACCAAAACGATGATCGTAACCAACAATAATTTGTTTAGTGCCGATGGTATCTATTAAAATATTTTTAATATAATCAGCCGCACTTAGGTTAGAAAAATCTCTAGTAAATGGTGTAATAATCAAATGATCAACTCCTAAATTGGTTAAAATTGCTGCTTTTTCTTTAATGGTATTAATCAGTTTCAAGTCTTGGTTTTCTGGATCAATAATCATCCGAGGGTGTGGAAAAAAAGTTAGAATTACACTTTCGCCGCCAGAAGATTTTGCCAATTCGCACAGCCGTTTTACAATTTTTTGATGGCCATAATGTACGCCATCAAATGTACCAATGGTAACTACGGCATTGTTTAGTTTTTTGAAATCAGAAAGTTGGTGATATATGTTCAAAACGAATAAGATTAATGAAAAGCTTGGCGTTTTACAACACCACCTTTAATGTCCGCAATTTGCTGTTGCACAATAAATGCATCTGGGTCTATGTTTCTAACCTCAGATTGTAATTTGCTCATCTCCAATTTGGTAACAACAGTGTAAATGATATCTATATCTTTCTTTTCCAAGTAGCCACCAGTTCCTTTATAAATCGTTACTCCACGTTTCATGTTAGAGATGATGAAGTTTTTAATCTCTTCATTTTTATCAGAAATGATGGTTACACCAGTGTAAGCTTCGATGCCGTTTACAATATAATCGATAATACTTGATGCAGATAAATAGGTTAAAATGGCATAAAGTGCGGTATCGATGTTGATGAAATAAGCAGCGAAAGCGAAAATGATAATGTTTAAAATCAAGATGATGTTACCAACGGTAAGTTGACTATTTCTACTGATGTAAAGTGCTAAAACTTCAGTTCCGTCGATTACACAACCCCCACGCATGGCCAAACCAATTCCTCCGCCTAAAAAGAAGCCGCCAAAGAAGGCAATCAATAGTTTTTCGTGTGTTATAGGTACAAAAGGTAAAAATACCAATGAAATTGATAAAGCTGCAATGGCAATTGCCGTTTTAATGGCAAATGTTTTTCCAATCTGTTTGTATCCTAAAATGATGAATGGAATGTTGATGATCACGATCAGGTAAGATAAATTCCAATCAGTGAGACTTCTGGTTAACAAAGAAATTCCGGTAACGCCGCCATCAATAAAATGGCTCGGCATCAGAAAGCTTTTCAGCCCGAAACATGCCGAAATAACTCCACATAATATAAAACCTACTTCCTTAATTAGTTGATTGTATTTTTTTGAACTGCTTTTTTCCATAACTTTTACTCGGAACTTGCTGCGGCTATTTCTCTCTTATTGCGAAGATACTGAACGAGATCGGCTACTTCATAAGCATTTGATAATAAAAAATTACCACTTCTGGTACGTGTTAGTTTAGAAAGATAAGCGCCATTATTTAAAGCCAGCCCAAAATCGGAAATTAAGGAACGAATGTAGGTCCCTTTGCTGCACACAATTCTAAAATCTACCTCTGGTAAGGCTATTCTGGTAATTTCAAATTCACTTACGGTTACATAACGTTTGCGCAATTCTACTTCCTCTCCCAAGCGAGCCTTTACGTATAAACGTTCGCCATTCACTTTAACAGCAGAATGTGCAGGAGGGTATTGTTCAATATCGCCTGTAAACTGGGCGGTGTTGTTATAAATTTCTTCTTCAGTTAAATGATCCGTTGGAAATTCTGCATCCACTTTAGTCTCCATATCAAAAGATGGAGTAGTGGCTCCTAAAATCATGGTGCCAGTGTATTCTTTCTCTTCTGCCTGAAATGTATCTATCTGTTTGGTTAGTTTTCCAGTGCAAATAATCAATAATCCCGTAGCCAAAGGATCTAAAGTGCCAGCATGGCCAACTTTAAGTTTTAAGGGTTTTAATGAGTTTCTGATTTTACCAACCACATCAAAACTTGTCCATTTGTAAGGTTTGTTGATGAGTAGTAATTCGCCAGCGGCAAAATCAAAATCAGGAAAAGTAGGAGTTTTATCGCTCAAAATGTAAATAAATTTTTCGCAAAGGTAACGATTATATGATTGATAATTCGTGGCCAGAAAGTAATAGCGCCAAGATAATTAAGCCTACAATAATACGGTACCAACCAAACGCCTTAAAGCCATGTTTTGTTAGGATATTGATAAAAGTTTTAATTGCAATAATGGCTACAATAAATCCAACAACATTACCAATTATTAACAGATTAATTTCATCGCCAGAGAAAGTATGGCCTTCTTTTATAAACTTATATAATTTAACAATTGAGGCGCCCAACATCATGGGTATGGCTAGAAAAAATGAAAATTCGGCAGCAGCTTTGCGTGTAAGATTTTGCGTCATGGCACCTACAATTGTACTTGCAGAACGAGAAGTGCCAGGGATTAATGCCAGACATTGGTAAAGACCAATTATGAAAGATTGTTTATAAGTAATCTCATCGGAGTTTTCGATAGTTGGTTTATTAAACCATTTGTCGACAAAAAGTAGGATAACACCTCCAATAACTAACATTACGGCAACCATTAAAGGGCTTTCTAGCAAAGAGTCGATAAAGTCATTCAATGCTAAACCTAAAATTGAAGCTGGAATTGCTGCCACAACCAGTTTATAATAGAAATCAAGTGATCTGAAAAATCTTTTGAAATAAAGTGCTAAAACAGATAATATCGTGCCTAGTTGAATAACTATGGTAAAAAGTTTTACAAAAGGAGTGGGCTGCATATTCATTAGAGCAGTCCCAATAATCATATGGCCCGTGGAAGATACGGGCAAAAACTCAGTTAATCCTTCGATAATTGCAAGGATTAAAGCTTGTAAAAAAGTCATTCAGTTATTTTTTTAAGATAGCGTATATACCAAAAGCGAAGCCAAATAAAACCACCATTGGTGCTAATAATGTTCTTCTCATGTCGTAAATATCGCCAGTAGTCCCAATCATTAAAATAAAACCAACTACTACAATAGCAATACTAATCAATAACAACTGATAATTTTTTTTGGTAAAAACCATTTCTACTTTTTCATCCTGTTTTACAGGGCTTGATTGTTTTAATGCCATTATCTATAAAGATCGTAAAGTTTTAAACGTAAATATCTACTAACTGCGAAAAGTGTACTTATTGAGGTAATGAATATACCAACAGCTACCATTCCAAGCAATACCAAACCAAACTCGGTGTAGTTTCTCAAAATTAAGATCTCTGGTATTTCTTTTTGTGCGTAATATAAAATGCCTAATAGAATGATAATTGCAATAAATGAAGCAATTAAGCCATGTAATGCTGCAACTAAAATAAAGGGCTTTCTAATAAAGTTTTTGGTAGCGCCCACCAACTGCATACTTTTAATTAAAAAGCGTTGAGAGAATATAGCTAAACGGATAGTATTATTGATCAATGCAACGGCAATAACTAATAGAATAATGGCAAAACCTAAAACAATTAAGCTAATGGTACTGATATTTTGGTTTACCATATCAATTAACGAACCTTGATAAACAACTTCCTTAACAATTGGATTTTTTTCAATCTGCTTTTTAAGCGCATCGATATTCTTATTGTTAGCATAATCTGCCTTCATGTACACATCAATGGTTGACAATAGCGGGTTGTAGCCTAAGAAATTCACAAAATCTTCTCCTAAATCTTTGGTAAGGTTATGCTGTGCAACTTCTTTGTTTACATATTGCGTTTGTTTTACTGCAATGTTGTTGTTCAGTTCTTTTTGGAAAGCCAAAATGTCAGTTTCCTTTGCACCTTCATCAACAATAAGGTTTAAAACAATATTTTCTTTAACATAATTGGATAGGTTTTTAGCGTGAACCAAGATTAAACCCAACATGCCTAACATCAACAAAACTAAAGCAATGCTGAAAATGGTAGAGATATAAATGGTTTTGGTCTTTTTAGATGCTTCGCTTACTTCAAATTCTTCCATGTATAATGCTTTTGTTTTTGCGAAAATAAAGAAAGATAAGCAAAAATGTAAATTATATGCCTTTTTGTTTAACGCAACTTATTATATACTGCAAATTAACGAAAATTAAAACGTTCTATCCCAAGTTAACATTTTTTAACTTTTAGTTTTGGTGATTAAGATAGCTATCAGATTTAATATTTACCCATCATTTCAATTACAGGCTTAATTTCCTTATTTTTGCAATAATTTAAGAAACAAGAACATCCATGGATTATCAATTTGCAGCCATAGAGCAAAAGTGGCAAAAGTTTTGGGCAGAAAATCAGACCTTCAAGGCTGATTCGAATGCGACAAAACCTAAATATTATGTATTAGATATGTTTCCTTATCCATCTGGAGCAGGTTTACATGTTGGACATCCACTTGGTTATATTGCTTCAGATATTTTCTCGAGATATAAAAGATTAAAAGGGTTTAATGTTTTGCATCCAATGGGATACGATTCTTTCGGATTACCTGCAGAACAATATGCCATACAAACTGGGCAACACCCAGCAATTACTACCGAAGCAAACATTGCAACTTATCGCCGTCAGTTAGATCAAATTGGTTTTTCTTTCGATTGGAGTAGAGAAGTACGTACCAGTGAGCCTGGTTATTACAAGTGGACGCAGTGGATTTTTATGCAATTGTTCAATTCTTGGTATAACCTAGAAACAGACAAAGCAGAAGACATTACTACATTAATCGAAAAATTTAACGCTGCTGGCAGTGCCGATGTGAAAGCAGTTTGCGATGAAGATGTACGTAGTTTTATGCCAAGCGATTGGGCTACATTTTCTGATGATGAAAAACAAGTTGAACTTTTAAAATATCGCCTTACTTATTTAAAGGAAAGTACCGTTAACTGGTGCCCAGCACTGGGAACGGTTTTAGCTAACGATGAAGTGAAAGATGGTTTTTCTGAACGTGGTGGTTATCCGGTAGAACAGAAAAAAATGATGCAATGGAGCATGCGCATTTCTGCCTATGCAGAGCGTTTGTTGCAAGGTTTAGACACCATTGATTGGCCAGAACCAGTTAAAGAAATGCAACGCAACTGGATTGGTAAAAGTGTGGGGGCGAGTGTCCGTTTCGCAATTAGCCTCACCCCAACCCTCTCCGGAGGAGAGGGAGCCGTTAACTATGGTTATGAAACTGCAGACCCAGCGTTATGGGAAATATTGAAAACTAATGCTAGAGTAAATAGGGGTAATCAAACTGAGGCTGAAGATATACTTTGGCAAAAAATCAGAAATAATCAAACTGGTTATAAAATACGTAGACAACATCCAATAGGTACTTATATTGCTGATTTTATTTGTTTAAATAAAAGATTGATTATTGAAGTTGATGGGGGCTATCACTTAGGAAACCAAGAAAATGATCAAATTAGGACTGAAGCACTAAATCAGCTAGGATTCGATGTCATCCGTTTTTCTAATGAAGAAGTTCAAAGCAATATCAATCTTGTTGCAGAAAAAATAAGTTCAGAACTTAATAAAAGACCTGATATTGCAACTGCTAAGATAGGCAACTCTGCCTCCCTCTCCCTTGGAGAGGGTCGGGGTGAGGCTTATATAGAAGTCTTCACCACCCGTGTAGATACCATCTTCGGTGTTTCCTTTATTGTTTTAGCGCCAGAACATGAATTGGTTCAAGCTTTAACTACAGAAGCTCAAAAAGAATCAATTGCTAATTACATTGCTCAAACTAAAAAGAAATCCGAATTAGATCGCATGGCGGATACTAAAACTGTTTCTGGAGCATTTACAGGAAGTTATGTGATTAATCCTGTTAACGATGAATTGGTGCCAATTTGGATTGCCGATTATGTTTTAGCGGGTTATGGAACTGGTGCGGTAATGGGCGTGCCAAGTGGCGACCAACGTGATTGGTTATTTGCAAAACATTTTAACTTGCGTATTATCCAAATTTTAGACGGACAAAAGGATATTGAAGTAGAAGCCGACCCAACTAAGGAAGGGAAATACATCAACTCTGATTTCATTAATAATTTAGGCTATAAAGAAGCTACTTCATATTTAAACCACTGGTTAGAAAGAGAAGGCGTTGGAAAGGCAAAAGTGAATTACCGCATGCGTGATGCGATTTTTGGTCGTCAGCGTTATTGGGGAGAACCGATTCCTGTGTATTTTAAAGATGGATTACCTTATTTAATTAAGGAAGAAGAATTGCCGTTGATGTTGCCGGAAATTGATAAATATTTACCAACAGAAAGTGGCGAACCACCTTTGGGCAGGGCAGCAGATTGGAGCTACGAACAACAATACGAATACGAGCTTTCTACCATGCCAGGTTGGGCAGGAAGCAGCTGGTACTGGTATCGCTATATGGATGCTCAAAACGATTGCAATTTTGCCTCGAAAGAAGCCATTGCGTATTGGAAAGACGTTGATTTATACATTGGCGGTTCTGAACATGCAACTGGTCACTTGTTATATAGCCGTTTCTGGAACAAGTTTTTGAAAGATTTAGGTTATGTAAACGAAGAAGAACCGTTCAAAAAATTGATTAACCAAGGGATGATACAAGGTAGGAGTAACTTTGTTTATCGTGTGGTTGACGAGGAAGGAAAAGGAACCAATACTTTAGTTTCTTCGGGTTTAAGAAAGGATTATAAAACTTCAGCTCTGCATGTTGATGTAAATATTGTAGAGAATGAAATCTTAAACATTAACAAATTCAAAGAGTTTAGACCTGAGTTTGCTAATGCAGAATTCATCCTCGAAAATGGAAAATATATCTGCGGAGTTGAGGTAGAAAAAATGTCTAAATCAAAATTTAATGTGGTTAATCCAGATGTTTTGATTGCACAATACGGCGCAGATACCTTGCGTATGTACGAGATGTTTTTAGGTCCGTTAGAACAAAGTAAACCTTGGAATACTAACGGAATTGAAGGTGTATTTAAATTCTTACGTAAGTTTTGGCGTTTGTTTCACAACGAAGAATGGGTTTTCAGCGTAAATGATTCTATTCCTGCAAAAGCAGAATTAAAAGCATTGCATAAAATCATTAAAAAAGTACAAGATGATGTAGAGCGTTTCTCATTCAATACTTCGGTTTCTAGCTTTATGATTGCCGTTAACGAATTAACGGATCTGAAGTGTAAAAACCGTCAGGTATTAGAAGATTTGGTAGTTGTACTTTCTCCTTATGCGCCTCACATCTGTGAAGAATTATGGTCATTGTTAGGTAATACAGATTTATCAAATACACCGTATCCAGCATTTAATCCGGCTTACTTAGAAGAAGCAGAGTTTGCTTATCCAATTTCTATAAACGGAAAAATGAAAATGAATTTAAACTTGAGCTTAAGTTTAGAACAAGATGATGCCATCGCGGTGGTTTTAGCTAACGAACAAGTTCAAGGTTATTTAGATGGTAAAGCACCTAAAAAGATCATCTTTGTAAAAGGGAAGATTGTGAATATAGTAATCTAGATGTGAGTATTGAGATGTGCGATATGAGGCAGGGCACATCAAAATACCTACAAAGGAAGCCACAGATTTACAGATTTAAAATCTGTAAATCCGTGGCTTTTTCATTTAAATCTTTTTCTTTGTATAATCTGTCAACAATTTCATGAATCAGGATTACATTAAAAGAGTTAATCGCATACTCAACTTTATTGATCAAAATATAGATGGCGAACTTTCTTTAGAAAAAGTAGCTGCTATCGGTCATTATTCTCCGTTTCATTTACATAGAATTTTTAAAGAAATTACCAACGAAACTTTAAACGCTTACATCACGAGAAAGCGGATTGAAAAAACGGCGGCAATGCTGATGCATAGAAAAGAATTAATAATTGCAGAAATCTACTTGCAAAATGGCTTTAATAGCAATTCTTCTTTTACAAGAGCATTCAAAAAATTCTATGGTATAAGTCCAACTGAATACCGAGCACTAAGCCCAGATCAATTTAGCAAGATAAGCCAAACGGATCGCAAGAATGGACAAGCGAAAGGTTTATTGGCAAATTACATTTGTACCATGGAAGAGCTAAAAAACTGGATTGCATTGAACGCAATTATTGAAATCAAAGAATTGCCAAAACTAGATTTGGCTTATATTACTCAGATTGGTGTAGCTGGTTTACCCGATGCTTTTGGAAGATTAATTAAATGGGCTACCCCATTGGGATTAATGCAAAGCGAAGATTTAAAACTAGCTAGAATTTATCACGATAGTTTTAAAATAACAACTCCTGACAAAGTGAGGATGAGCGTTTGCATTGTTTTAAAAGAACCCATCGCGGCTGATGGAGAGATTGGATTAACTACCATTCCAAATGGGAAATTTATTGTTGCACGTTTTGAAATTGAACCAAAAGATTTCGAAAAAGCTTGGCGTGGACTTTTCGCTTGGATGAACGATAACGGCTACAAAAAAGCAGATCAAAATCCATTTGAGATTTACCGTAATGATTTTAATACCCACCCCGAAAAGAAATTTATTGTCGATTTATATATTCCAATCAAGTAAGTTATTCAACTTTGCTAAGCCCTCCCTTTTGGGGAGGGTTAGGTGGGGCTAAAATGTTTTTCACATTCCCTGTAATATTTCTGAACTTGTTGCGAATAAATAGGGAAAGAAGATTTAATTAATGCAAACAAGCTTTCTTGGCCGTAGCGCGAGGCTACCACTAGAAATTGTAGTTTGGATCATTCATCAGATGAGCGCATAATTTATACTAAATATACCCATTGGAGGGTATTTGCAGTCATAGAGATATCCAATATTATTGTATCATAAAAATATAGTTATGATATTCAGATATTTTCTCCTACTGTGTTTAGCTTTTGGCATGGCCCAAGCTAATGCACAACAACGAAGCACTGGCGCTATTTTTAATGCATCAACTATTGAGGCCACCCCACAAAAAGTGACCTTATCTTTTAGAAGTTTTGCAGCGATGCCGAGCAGCTATAGTTTAGAAAAATATTGTCCTACATCAGCAAACCAGGGTAATCAGGGTCAGGGTACTTGTGTAGCCTTTGCCAATGGAATTAAACACAATTAATATATCTCAATGAAAAAACACATTGTTAGTATCTTCATATCACTTTTTTTTATTGCCAAAAGTTATGGACAAGAGAAAATGCATCTCGTTATCCCACAAGGGCATACTAGCGATGTGCAATGCTTACTCCTGACTAAAGATGATCGGTATCTGATTAGTGGCGGTGCCGATGGGATTGTTAATTTTTACGATCTTAAACAACAGAAACTATTAAAAGCCATTCCGCTTATTTCAAGTTTTGGTCGTGTCGATCCTCGAAAATTGCAGTTTAATTCCACACAAACCAAAGTGTTGATTTCTGGCGATTGGGGTATTTTTATATTGGATATTGAAACATTGAGTTGTAAGGTGTTATTTCAAAAAAAAGGAGTCATCATGAGTACTTTTTCGCCTGATGGCAAATACGTTTATGTGGCTACAAGAAATGGAGGATATCAAGAAGGGGCAACTTATTTTCCCATCAAAAACGGTGCATATCAGGTAGATATTGCTTCAGGAAAAGCTATCAGTTTATTTGAATTGGAGCAAAAAGTAGAATTTACCAATGTAATGGTTGCTAAGGATGGAAGAACGCTTTATTTCTGTACAGCCGTTAGCGTTACCAAATATGATATCGGTCTAAAAAAGACAACTGTTTTTAACATTCCTAATGTATATGATGTGTTGCCAAATGGACAATTATTTGCTTTTAATCTGTTAGATGAGGATAAAAACCTATACAGCATTGTTCGCTACAACCCTTATACTTTAGAGGAAGTAGCTAAATTCACGTTCACAGGAAATTCTTGGTGGTTTAAATACGTGATGTATCGCGATTGGCCGCCATTAGATATGCTACACTGGTGGAACATTGACGCCAAACGACATCGCATTATTTTAAGTAATAAACAAGAGGGGGTAATTTATGATTACGAAAAGAACAACATTACCCAATTACCAAAATATAGCATGCCTTTTGCAACTTCGGTGATAGCAAGTAATGCTGATCCTAATCAATGGTTTATTGGTTTTGGAGGTAAAGAGAGTACCTTAGATGTGAGAGCCTATAATCCAATCACAAATGTGGTTTCAGATCCTATGCTTAAGGGAGGTTTTGAGAGTAGATACCTCAGCGCTGCTCAACATAGCAATGGATTTGTTTGTAGCCCTAAAGTATCAGACGACCTCAAATATTTCAATGTGACCGAATCAGGTAAACAAGTTAAATTATTGACTTGGGGAGGAGCGAAGACCAGTGCCAAATTGTTAAATAGTGTAGGTGAAACCGCTACCCTATCGCCTGATGGCAAGTACATTACTGCAGCTAATTATTTTGGCTATAATATGATTGCTGATGTATATGGCTCAGGGCAAACTGCAAAAAAGATATTCGAATCTAAAACTAGAGGTAACATCAATACGATCGATTATTCAGAAAATGGTTTGATTGCTTATTTTAACAATCGGACAATATATATCTACGATATCAAGGCAGCTACCATTATTAAAAAGATATCAACAGGTGGCGGAGATATGGCAGCACATGGTGATAAATATGGGGTAATTTCTGCCGATGGAAAGATGGTCTATGCCATGTATGGTGGCACAAATAGCGCAGGAGTTGAAATGAGGTATGTAGCTGCTTTTAACGTAGAAACAGGAGAAGCAATTTGGAGAAGGAAGTTGCCACAAGAATGTACTTTGGTGCAATTGAGTGAGGATGGGGAAAAGTTATATGTCTGTTACGGATTAACGATAGAAGAATTGGCACCAACAACAGGAAGTATATTGAATGCCAAAACGATGAAGGGATTTATGGAAAGTGCTGATGGCTTTTATATTTATGCTTTAAGTAAAAATGCCAGCAAGGCCTATGTTCTTACACCTGATGGCGAAGCCTGTATATACAATACTGCTGACCAGTCCCAATTGTTTAGATTCCCGACAAGGTTGCAAGAAGGTATATTCTTGAAAAATGATAGCTTAATGGTAACAGGTACAGGTAGTAATATAAAGATTTGGGACATCTACGCTCGGAAAGAACTGGCTAGCATCTATGTATTTAAAGAAACAAGTGCCTATATTGTTATCACCCCCGAGGGATTATTTGATGGTACAGAAGAAGCCATCCGTTCTATCTATTTTGTAGAGGGTAAAGAAGTAGTGCCAGTTGAGTCGTTCTACGAAACCTATTACACCCCAAACCTATTGGCTCGCATTTTAAGTAGACAAAAACTTCCCATTGTTAATGATGTAAGAAACCTAAATCCACGACCTAAGGCCCGGCTAAACTATGCGGTAAAAACACGTAACCTAAAAGTAACTGATGATAAACAGCCAGATTTTACCAATAGTACAGGTTTGGCAGAAATTGCTATTGAAGCTTCTGCAGAAAATGATAGGATAGATGAGGTAAGGTTATTCCATAATGGTAAAATTGTAAATGTGGTTAACCGTAACCTGGTGGTAAGCGACGAAAAAACGGGTAGGGTAAGGAGATTGTATACAATTAATCTTTTACCAGGTATAAATACTTTTAGGGGGGTGGCATTAAATGGACAAAGAACAGAAAGTGCACCCGACGAGATTTCGATCAATTACCTAAGTTCGGAAGTGGCTAAAACAAATGTTTCGCCAGTAGTTATACAAGGAGATATTGATCAAGTAGACAGAGAGGCCACTTTGCACTTATTCGTAATCGGCATTAATGCCTACAAAAATCCTAATATGCATTTAAATTATGCTTTGGCAGACGCTACGGCATTTAAAGAGCAAATGGAAAAAGGAGTTCAAACGGTAATCAAAAATGTGAAGACTTATTTTGTTACTGATGATTTGGCCAATAAACAGGGCATTGTTAGTGCTTTTGAAGCCATTCAGAAAGCTGCCAAGGCGCAAGATGTGTTTGTGTTTTATTATGCAGGGCATGGGGTAATTAGCGAGAAACATAAGGAATTTTATTTAGTTCCAAATGATGTAGCCGATCTCAAGAATATGGATGAGAGCTTGGCGAGCAAGGGAATTTCTGCTAAGTTTTTACAACAATATGCCGGTAACATTAAAGCACAGAAACAGCTATTTATCTTAGATGCCTGCCAAAGTGGGGGGGCTTTTGCTCAGCTGATTGAAAGTGACGCAACGCAACAAAAAAGCTTGGCTCTTGTAGCCAGAAGTACTGGTACGCATTGGATGGCGGCCAGTGGTACTCAACAATATGCCCAAGAGTTTAGCCAATTGGGGCACGGTGCATTTACATACGCGCTATTATCTGGGCTTGACGGCAAGGCAAAGATTCAAAACCTGATTACCGTTAATGGACTAAAGAATTATATCAGTGAAATTATCCCCAAATTGCTGAAACAATACAATGGTTCGGAGCAGTTTCCTGTAAGTTATGGCTTTGGTAAGGATTTTCCAGTAGAGGAGCTGAAATAATTGCAGGAGGAAAAATAATTTTCGATTTGCTTGTGATATTTCTGAACTTGTTGCGAATAATAGGGAAAGATGATTTTTAATTAATGCAAACCACTCCAACTACTTCACCAGATTTTTTAACCTTAATTGAAGCGAATAAGCGAATCATATTTAAAATATGTAATTCTTATTGTCGCAATTCGGATGATAGAGAAGATCTTGCGCAAGAAATAATCTATCAATTATGGAAATCGTGGAGTAGTTTCAATTCGGATTATAAACTTTCTACTTGGATGTACCGTATCGCCCTTAATGTTGCTATTTCCTTTTACCGTAAGGAACAAAAAGCAACACCAACGGTATTAATGGGCGATCATGTAATCGAAATAGCGGATGAGGATTTAGAAGAAGGTTTGGAAACTAATTTGAATGCATTACAACAATTCATCAATGAATTAAACCCATTGGATAGAGCACTCATGATTCTCTATCTGGAAGAAAAATCCCATAAGGAAATGGCCGAGATTATCGGGATTACTTCTACCAATGTGGCCACAAAAATTAGCAGAATTAAAGAACAATTGAAACAGAAATTTTCATCCCGATACTATTGGGTAAATCCTTAAACAAATGGAAAATATAGAAATTATAAACCTTTGGAAACAATACGACGAGAAGTTAGAGAAAACACTTTCGCTTAACCAAAAGATCATTGCCGAATTACAACAACAAAAAGCAAAAAATGCATTAAAACCAGCTCGGAATTATAAATATATCGCTGTATTTGTAGGCATTGTCTATGCTGCTTTGATTGCTTACTTTTTATATCATTTAAGCCCATATGGATCTATTTTTATCAATATTTCAGTAGCCATTCACCTAATCGTAACGCTTATTGCCACAGGTATGTATGTTAATCAGCTGGTATTAATCAATCAGATTGATACGAGCGAAAATGTGGTGCAAATGCAGCATAAAATGGCAAAACTGAAGAGCTCGACCTTAAAGGTAATTGGGGTGTGCTTTTTGCAGTTTCCTGTTTTTGCCACTTGGAATATCAATTTTGAGTTGATTAATGATAGACCATTGGCCTTTTGGTTGATCCAAGTGCCTATTGTAATTTTATTTACCTACATAGGTGTTTGGTTTTACAGAAACATTAATATTAAGAACATCGATAAAAGATGGTTTAGGATGATGTTTTGGGGCTCAGAATGGAAATCGATCTTGCAATCCGGCAAGTTCTTAAAAGAGATAGAAAACTTTGAGAAGGGCTAGTTTTGGTTTTACCACATAGGTACATAGAAAGGATAGTAGGTTTCGGCAGTTGAGATACCAGCCGATAGTCTAATTGTTAGCCGCTGATTATCAGGTTATTTCTTTTCGGCTTTGCAACCCCAAATAGTAGCATTTGCTATCACTTAATAAACCATATAGCAATGAAAATCCGGTGTGACATTCATTTATATTGGAAATTGCTTTTCGAACCATTAAAACACCTTCCCAGCTATCCGGCAGGCAGGCATCTTACCTTTTCCATTTTCCATCTATTCCCGTTCGCCGATTAATTTTTACCATTCACCGTCAGTTTAATTCAGGTGGTCTAAAATTTATATGCCCACCATGTAACAAAACCTACTTTTGTTATACTAATTAAGCAAAACAAACACACAACTATTAATATCATGAAAAAACTTCTACTCTTATGCTCAGCTTTGGTAATCATGTTCGGTGCTAAAGCACAATTTCCGGGTATGGGCGCTGCAGCACCAAAAGTAACAGGGCGTATTACCGCAACAATTATAGATTCGTTAACCAAACAACCAGTAGACTATGCTAGTGTTTCGTTAATTCGTGTTAAGGATAATAAAACAATTAATGGGGCTTTAACAGACGAGAAAGGTAAAATCACCCTTCAAAATATTGCTCCAGACGAGTACAAATTTGCGGTTGGCTTTATTGGCTATACTTCAAAGTCTATCATCGTTAAAACTACTTTGCAAAAACCAGACTTTAGCTTAGGTAATGTAATTTTGGTTCCTACCTCAAATACCTTAAAAGAGATTACAGTAGAAGGTAAAAAAAGCATGATCGAAAATAAGATAGATCGCATGGTTTACAATGCAGAGGCAGATGCTACCAATGCAGGTGGCGATGCTACTGATGTAATGCGTAAAGTGCCGATGTTGTCTGTTGATATCAATGGAAACGTACAACTGCGTGGCAGTGCAGTAAGGGTTTTAATTAACGGTAAACCATCGGGTACTATGGCAAACAGTGTTGCTGATGCTTTAAAAATGATCCCAGCAGATCAGATTAAAAGTGTAGAGGTAATTACCAGTCCATCTGCAAAATACGATGCGGAAGGTTCTGGCGGTATCATCAACATCATTACCAAAAAGAGCAATGCACAAGGTGTTAGTGGTAGTGTAAATACTTCTGCGGGTACACGTCAGAATACAGGGGCTTTTAACTTAACTGCCAAAACCGGTCGTTTAAGCATGAATACTGCTTTAGGTACCATGTTAGCTTATCCACAAACCTCAAGAGTAGCATTTGTAAACAGAACTACAAGTAATGGTGTAGAAAGTATCGTTTCTCAAGATGGTAATTCTGATTGGAGCAGAGAAATGTTTAATGGTAGCCTAGGTTTAGATTACGATTTTAATGCCTACAATAATATTAGTACAAATGCTAAATACAGCAGATTTTATAACGGCGGTCCAGGTTCATCTCTTTATTCAATTAACAATGTTGCAGCAAGAAATGTAAGTGTAAGCGATATGTCTAACGCAAATTTAGATTGGAACATAGACTACAGAAGAACTAGTAAAAGAGCGGGCGAAGAATTTTCTGTTGCTGGCCAATTAACTACAGGTAACAACAGTAACGATTTTACCAATACCTTATCCTTTCCATCAGTAGCTGATTTAATTACTGCCAGCCATAATATTGGTAAAAATAAAGAATACACTGCACAAACAGATTATGTTTATCCTTTTAGCAAATCAGTAATTTTTGAAGTAGGAGGAAAGGGAATTTTCAGAACAATTACAAGCGAGTACGGCAACAATACAGCTCAAGATTTTGATTATTCGCAAAATGTAGGCGCTGCTTACAGCACCATCAGTTTTAATTTAAGTAAAAGTATCCAGTTTAAAGGAGGCCTAAGAGCTGAGTATACTGATATTAATGTAAACGACGATAGCTTTAAAAATGACTATTTCAACTTGTTCCCAAGTGCAATTATCTCTAAAACTTTAAAAGCGAATACCACTTTAAAACTAAGTTATAACCGTAGAGTACAACGCCCAAGTTTAAATTACTTAAATCCGTTTCGTAACGAGAGTAACCAGTTTAGTGTATTTCAGGGAAATCCATTGTTAGACCCAGAATTGAGCGACAATTTAGAAGTAGGCTATTCTACTTACATTAAAGGATCAATTATCAATGCTTCCATTTTTTATCGTCGCACGCAAGGCATCATAGAAAATACGAATCTTGTAGACCAAGTAGATCCAAGTAAAATTTTAACAACATATACCAACGTAGGCAGATCTGAAAGTTATGGTTTAAACGTTTTTGGATCATACAATCCTAAACCAAAATGGACTTTAATGTCAAACATTGGCTTAAACACTTATCAGGTAAGTAACGAGGTTAGCAATATCAATACAGATACTTATCTAAACTATAACTTGTTCTTGAGATCGGCAAGTACCTTTAAAAAAGGATGGGCATTAGAGTTGTTTGGTGTAGTCAACTCACCACGTCGTACTTTCCAAGGTAAAACCGATGCCATGTTCTTCTATGGTGGGGCTGTTAAAAAAGAAATTTTAAATAAAAAGGGATCAATCGGTATCAATGTGCTTAATCCGTTTAACAGAGATTTAAATATTAAAACCGAAACCATATCAGCTAACAGTTACCAAAGCCAGGATATCCGTTATCCATTACGTTCATTTGGTATCAATTTTAGCTACAACTTTGGTAAACTGAAATTTACAGAGAAGAAAAAAATTAAAAATGACGATGTGAAACAAGATCAACAGCAGCAAGGTGGCGGCGGTCAGATGGGTGGAATGGGAAAATAATTTAGTTTCACTTTTTTTCAAATAAATTCGTTTGGTTTCATTATTTCTTATATCTTTGGTAACCAAGTTATAAAAACGCAGTTTTCGTAACTAAAAAGATATCTAGATTCAAAACAACCAAATATAAATTTAAGCCTCTCGATTTTATCGGGGGGCTTTTTTATGCAATGTAGTTGATGATTTTTGGAGCTTTCAGAAAATAATGGCAGTTTTCCATCGGGGATTGAATCCCCGCCAGCGCTGCCTTCCTGCTGCAAGCAAGGGTTTAGGAAACAAAGGCAGCATTTCAAAACCATAGCTTAAATTTTTGCCAAATGGCAAATCCTTCAAAAATAACTTTTACTAACTTGCCGCTATGAAAGAACTAATGGCTTACCTACTTCAGTTTGGCAATTTAAATCAACATCAGATGGATTTAATTACTAGTAAATCCACTGAACTTATCTTGCAAAAAGATGAATATTTCTCTGAGGCAGGTAAAATTGCGAAACAAGTTGGTTTTATTATAGAGGGTATTGTTAGGGTTTGTTATTATAACAATAAAGGCGAAGAAATTACCAAATATTTTATAGAAGAAAATAATCTAGTGGTTGATTTGGAGAGTTTTGATAATGGAATTAGTTCCAGTGCCTATGTGCAAGCCATTACAGATTGCAAGCTTATTGTTTTCGAAAAGAAGGATTGGGACGAATTGTTAAACACCATTGTAGGTTGGGATAACATTGTTTATAAAATTATTTCGAAAGCTTTAAGGCAAAAGGTAGAGCGAAGAAGTCCTTTGGTGGTTGAAGATGGCACTTCACGTTATTTAATGTTTCTAGAAATCTATCCCAATGTGGTTAATCGCATTCCGCTTTCTTATGTGGCTTCCTATTTAGGTTTAACCCAGTCATCACTCAGCAGAATAAGAAAAAACATCAAGTAAATCGCTTTTTGCCAAATGGCAAATGATTTCGTTTTTAAACATTGCAACTTTGTTCTATAATTTAAAAGCATTAAAAATGAAATCAGTCTTAATTACAGGAGCCAACAGAAGCATTGGTTTAGAAATAACAAAACAACTTTCAAAAAAAGGGTTATTCGTTTATCTAGGCAGTCGAAATCTCGAAAAAGGAAATGCAGTAGTCAAAGAATTAAATGAAAATGGCTATGAAAATATCAAAGCTATAGAAATTGATTCTACCAAGCCCGACACTATTTTAGCAGCCAAAAAAATTATCGAAAGTGAGCAGGGTAAATTAGATATCTTAATTAACAATGCAGGGGTAAGTGGCATTTATCCTGAATCAACTTCAGAAGCAAGTATTACAGGTATACAAGAAGTTTTTGACACTAACTTTTTTGGGGTGATCAGCGTAACACAAACGTTTTTAGAATTACTCAAAAAATCAGACAGTGCAAGAATAAGTAACATCACCTCAGGTTTGGGCTCATTAACTTTACATAGCGACCCCAACTGGAAATATTACAATTTTAAAGCCACAAGTTACGTAACTTCTAAAGCGGCTTTGAATGCATTTACTATTATTCTGGCTTTTGAATTGAAAGATCTAAATTTTAAGGTAAATGCAATAGACCCAGGTTATACTGCTACGGATTTTAACCACCATAGTGGCCCTTGCACTGTAGAAAACGCTGCAAGTTTCATCATTAAACATACACTAACAGCAGATGATGCAGCAACAGGGCGATTTTACAGTAATGACATTGAAGATGAAACTGAAGTAAGTCCTTGGTAAGTACCCATTTTTCTAAAGTCATGAATTAAACACATAGAAACATAGTCCACAGTATCAAGTCAAGCCATGTTTCTATGTGGTTAAATTATTTGTAAAACAGTATCAGTATTCCATCGGAGATTGCAGTTCAACACATGCTGTCTGCCTGCGCTAGGCAGGCAATCTTTTTACCCCTAAATCCCTCCTATGAAAATTGGAGCAGGCTCTAAAGGGGGCTTTGTAAAAAGGATTTTCGCTAATGTCGCCTGCCTGCCGCAGGCAGGGATTTATAAATGAAAGGCGGAGGTTCAAAAACGCATACTAGCCAGAGCAAATATTCAATTATAATTTTATATAGTATATTAGATTGTAAATTTTTAATATATGAAAACAATATTTTCGATACTATGCATTTTTTGGATGTTTACATCAGCAAAAGCACAGAGTAGCTATTTTGAGATTTATACAGATTCTGCAGCATTGAAAAATCAGAACGATGAAATGATCAGCGATATTGAGGCAAGCATTAAACTTTTAGAACCATCTTTTAGTTTTAAAGGATTAACCACAGAAATTCCCAAGACTTTTATGCATGGGCAATATAGAAGCAAGACAAACAAAATCTACCAACTAACCTGGCAGATAGGAGGTCCGCCGATGGAAAAATTTCTTGCCGATGTTAGCGGAAGTGCCGATGATGGTAAAGTTTTAGCAGGTATGTTTTTTTATGGATTTTTTCTTCCTCACGAAATCGGGCATGCTTTTCAGCACCATACAGGTACCGCTCCAGAAAATAATTATAATGGAGAATATAAAGCGAACGAATTTGCGGTTGCTTATTGGAGGAGTAGAGGAAAGAAAAAAGAACTTGCCAAATGCCTTAAATTAGCTAAAGCGGTACTTGCAAAGCTTAAAAACCCTATACCAGGTGGCGTTGATAAAGAGAAATACTTAACAGAACATTACAATGAGCTATTACAAGATCCATACAAATACGGTTATATCCAATTTTCTCAAATCGTAAATATTTTAGAGAATAAATCGTTACCAGACTTTAATACCTACGTAAAAGAACATTTCAAAAAGTAGATTTTGATGTCCAATCTATTAAAAGTGCAAACTCATTAATTTTAGCATAAAAACACGTTAGTGAGGACGATAATCTTAGAAAAAGATTTTAGCTATTTTTTTATAAAACAAATGCCACAGTTTCAGAAAGCGCCATATAAAACTTGCGGCAAATTAGAAACCCTTTAATGGTTTCTGTACTTTTTTCAATACTTTTATAACAAAGGATTACGTTTATCAGACCTATCCGCAGGAAAATGAGTGGATAGGTCTAACGATGTGAGGCGTATATATAAGTTATAAGCCATTAGCCCAACCGACATACAATGGAAAAGACGATACTCATTTTACTATTTTTCTCATTTAATCAATTGGCATTCGGACAAAATCGAAAATTGACGGACGAAGAAATCAATGATAGCGGTCCGACCAAAATGACATTTATTGAAAACTGTGACGAGGTAGAAAAGCTCTTTAAAGCAGACCTGAAAAAGGGGATTTTATTTTTACTACTTCAAGGTGGAATTGCGCCAGTTGTAGTTACGAAAGACAAAGCTTTCGAGAATAAATATCAAATCTATTATTATGACTTTGGCTGTAATGCTCCAAATTTAGACTGTTCAAAAAATTATAATGAATTTGCGTTTAATTATTTGACCGAATTGTATGGCGGTAAGTGGAAAAAGGAAGTACGACGCGACGTTATCGGACTAAAAAAATGGAAACAAAAATAAACGGCTTATAACACTAAATATGTTCAAAGAATGGACATGTGATGTGAGATTTGATAAAGCTAAAAAGGGACAGAAGCTCTGTCTTTTTTTAAAAAAGGAATTCTCTAATTGGGAAATTATTAACGGAAGTAACGGGTAACTACTAATCTTAAACAATTCAATCACCCTAAAGCACGAAGAATATGGGCACGTAAGGAATCAATTTACGCCATATACAATTTCTTTAATTGACTTTAAAATTGGAATTATAACATTTTGTAAATGCTATAAGTTTATAGGAAAGTACGCCTCCGTAGAGAAAGGCTACTTTTCGCGAATAGGTGACGATGATAAAATTAACAAGTTCAAACTCATTAATAATTTTTCAGCATGGTTAAATAAAAAAATGATGAGGTATCAATTAACTTGAAGAATAGAGTCTAGAAAAACCAATAAATTAACATTTGGAAACATTACCTATAGCAACTGCTACTAACAGGAGGTTTGGCAAAATTGGCGGAAGTTCGACTTCAATCCGTTATATTGCATAGGAAATTAATGAAGCCGTCACCATTCGCCAAGCCCAAAACGTTATAAGCAAGTCTCGGAGTTACCAAGCAAGATGACATGAACATATTTGAGAAAATCTTCGGAATTTTTAAAAAATCTGGAACAAAACAATTCCAAGACCGTAAAGCTGCAACACGAATTGAACCTGAAAATACCATACCGAATCCTAATAATGTCCCAGGCGATTTCTATGTTCAATGCGACTCTTGTATTCTTTGTGGAGCTCCAGAAGCGGAAGCACCTGATTTAATGGAAATGACTGATACCGGATGCTATTTTAAAAAACAGCCTGAAACTGAAGAAGAAACGGCAAGGGCAATTAACGCATTAGCAGTATCTTGTATTTCAGCTGTTCGTTATCGCGGTACTGATGAAGAAATCTTAAAAAAAATAATTGATTTGGGCGGAAAAGGGGAATGTGACTATTTTCTTTAATAGTTTTATATTCTCTAAACTTGGCCAGCTTATAACAACGGCTTCAAGCTATAGTGGTTGATTAAAGAAAGTAATTTTTATTACTTTAGTTTAAAGACCGGCTGAAGGCTACATCTTGAAACCTTAAATGTTATTCAAAACCTTTCTTAACCCTTCTTCACTCTTTTCAAAATCATTAAACTTAAAGGGTTAATCGGATAACCACTAATATTATTTTGTAACATCACTACAGCTTGGTCGTACAATACAGGTACTACAGAAGAATGTTCCATGATCATGTTATCCATTTTGTAATATAACTCGTAGCGTTTTTTATTGTCGCTCTCAAAATAGCTTTGCTCAAATAAGCGGTCAAATTCATCGTTAAAATAACCGGTATAATTTGGTCCAAAGGGCACTCTATTTTTAGAGTAAAAAACAGATAAATAATTTTCTCCATCAGGATAATCCGCAATCCAAGAACCTCTGAAGAAATTAACCTCGTTTTTAGACATCATATCGCGTAAGCTAGCACTGGGGCTAACGTCAACTTTTGCTTTAATACCAATGTTACTTAACTCGCCTTGTATAAATTCAATAAGATCTTTGTAAGTAGTGGAAGTGCTTAAAGTAACTTCTGGCATGCCTTTACCATTAGGATACCCCGCTTCGGCCAATAATTTTGCTGCCAGCGCTGGGTTATAGTTATAGCCCTTAACCCGAGTACTATCAAACCCTGGCATTCCTCGAGGAATAAAGCCTGAAGTTGCAGGCGTACCTACGCTATTTCTCAAATATTTGATCAGCTTTTCTCTATCGATGGAGTAATTAATGGCTTGCCTAACTTTTTTAAGTCTTAAAGGAGAGTTTTGTACTATCTTTTTATCAGGATCTACCAAAATACCAACATATTCTGTACAGAGATAAGGGCCTTTAATCAACTGGAATTTATCTTTGTATTTGCTGGTCATTTTTCCACTTTTGGTTAAAATATCATCGCGGTAGCTGCCATCAACACTGTTAAAGAAGTCTAAATCCTTTTTGATAAAATTCATAAAAGCACTTTGTTTATCGCTTATAAAAGTAACTTTTACCGCATCTAGATAAGGCAGACGTACATTTCCATCTTTTTCCCAATAGTTCTCATTTTTTAAAAGCACTAAAATCTCATCCTCTTTCCAGTATTTAAACTTAAACGGACCTGTGCCAACCGGATGACTTCTAAAATCTTTGCCATAATGTTCTACCACCTCTTTAGGCACAACCGAGCAGTATTGAGCGGTTAACAATTGCATAAATGCTGGGAAAGGCTTTAATAAGGTGATGCGAAATGTGCTATCATTTAAGGCTTTAAACCCATCCGCATCTTTTACTTTATCATTAAAAATCCATCCGCCAGAAGAAGCAATTTTAGGATCAATTAAACGGTAAAAACTGTAGGCAAAATCTGCTGCTACAACTTTTCTGCCTTTCCCATCTTTGAATAAGGGATCATCTTGGAAATAAACATCATTACGTAGATTGAAAGTATAGGTTAAACCATCTGCAGACATTTGCCAGGTTTTAGCAATACAGGGTTTGGTATTTAAACTGTCATCAACCTGAACCAAGCCATTAAATAGCTGATTGATCATCCAGATCGCATTTTGGTTACGTGCAAAAGCTGGATCGAGAGAAGTTACATTTTGATCTAAGTTGATATTAAAAACTTTTTTGCCTTCATCAGTTGATTTACCACCGCAAGCAACGACGAAGAGCAAGCACAAAAACCAAAATATATTGTTTATAATTCTACGCATCAGTTTAGGAATACTATTTTTGTACAAATTAATAATAAATTCAGATGTCTTTTTTAAAAGAGCTTATAAATAGTGAAATAGATGAAGTTTTGCGTGAAGAATTACACGAACGTATTGATATCGTCTCGCATAAGATTAAATTTATGGATCGTGTGCCAGTAGTTTGTCTGGATACCTCAAATATGCAGAGCTTAACCTTGGCCAACGAAATTAATGCTGCAGGAGGGATATTAGAAACCGATATTTTGGGTGCAGTTTATATTATTTATTATCAACAGGGAAAAACATTAAATGATTTAATGCGTGAGGTACCATCGTTAATTGATCCAGAATGGGCTGCGGTAAAAAATGGCAGAATTGTTTTGCTAAATGACGATGTGAACAAAGAAAGAAGTCCTGCAAATGCAGTTACTTTAATAGAAGATTTCGCTGAAATGTTACATCCAGGTTATTTTATCTTCGGCGGAGAAGGCGATAAATGGATCAGGTTTGGGGTTTAGAGAGGTTGAAAAGTTGAAAAGTTGAAATGTTGGAAAGTTGGAAAGTTGAGAGTTGTAAGGTTTTGGTGGCTAAAGGTTAAAATGGCGATTAGTCTCAAATCTCACTTCTCAATACTCACATCTAATACATCACAAACTTCTCCATTTGCTGGTCGACAAATTTCAGCGTGTCTTCTTTAAAGAAATCTTCGTGTTCATTTAATTCTGTTTTAATGGCAGCAATATGCAGGCGTAGTGGCATTACGTTTAAATGCAGGTAAGCACATACCCCATTAAAATGTTCAATACCTCGAATATTGCCATATTTACCACTAGAGATGCCTACTAGACATGCTTTTTTATCGTAGAAACTATCTGGAAAATTACAAGCATCAATAAAAGTTTTTAATACACCAGGAAAGCTTCCGTTATATTCTGGAATTACAAATAGAAATTTGTTAGTCTGGATAACTAAATCTTGCATTTTCTGAAATTCGACACTTCTTTTTCCATACAAATCGGAACTAATAATGTCGCTTGGTAAATCTTGAAGATCAAGTAGTTCGGTTTCTAAACCCTTTTCTGCGAGCTTTTTCTGATAATATTTGGCAACTTTTAAAGTGTTGCTAGAATTTCTATTGGTGCCAGATACAATGGTTATCATACTCAAATTGTTAATAAGATGTTCAAAACACTTATTGCTTTAATACTAATATTGGGTTTTAGTTCGTATCTTAGCTAATTGTTGAAAAGTGCCTATTTGGTACAAAAATAGCATTTTTTTCAGCTAATTATTGTAAAATAAAGTCATTCTGAATAGATGAGTAAAATTATTGCTTTAGCAAACCAAAAAGGCGGTGTAGGTAAAACTACTTCGTCTATAAATTTAGCAGCTAGCTTAGCGGTTTTAGAGTATAAAACACTTTTAGTGGATGCAGATCCTCAGGCAAACTCTACATCTGGTATTGGTTTCGATCCCAGAAATATTAAAAACAGTATTTATGAGTGTATCATTAACGACATTGATCCGCTTGATGCTATTGTAAAAACAGAAACCCCAAATCTAGATTTGTTGCCTGCACATATCGATTTGGTGGGTGCAGAAATCGAGATGATCAACCTTTCTAGTCGCGAGTATAAAATGAAAGCGGTTTTAGAACGCATCAAAGATCAATATGATTTTATCATTATTGACTGCTCTCCATCTTTAGGTTTAATCACTATTAACTCCTTAACTGCGGCAGATTCTGTAATTATCCCAGTTCAGTGCGAATATTTCGCATTAGAAGGTTTGGGTAAGTTATTGAACACAATTAAAATCGTACAAAACCGTTTAAATCCAGAATTGGAAATTGAAGGAATTTTATTAACGATGTATGATGTGAGATTACGATTATCAAACCAAGTAGTAGAAGAGGTGAAAACACACTTCCAAGATTTGGTATTTGATACCATCATTCAGCGCAATACCCGCTTAAGTGAGGCACCAAGTTATGGCGTTTCGGTTATTATGCACGATGCAAATTGTAAAGGCGCAATCAATTATTTAAACTTAGCCAGAGAAATTGTTCGCAAAAACGGTTTAGTTACCGAAGAGCAAGATGCGAGCACGGCAACCATATAAATTATATAGATGACATCTTTTCAGCGAAAAACAGGTTTAGGAAAAGGATTAAGTGCTCTTTTAGATGATAACGATTCTGTTCATCCTCCAAAAAATGGTAACGATACTTTAGAACAAACAGCGCAAATTGGTAGTATAAGCGAAGTAAATATCAATGATATTGAAACTAATCCTTATCAGCCACGTACAGAATTTGATCAAGTTGCCTTAAATGAATTATCAGAATCTATCAAAGTACAAGGTTTAATACAGCCTATTACAGTTAGAAAAAATGGTTCAAAATATCAGCTAATTTCTGGTGAACGTAGGTTAAGAGCTTCTAAATTAGCAGGTTTAACTCAAATTCCTGCCTATATCCGCACAGCGGATGATCAGCAAATGCTAGAAATGGCATTGATTGAAAATATTCAACGTGAGAACTTAAATGCTATTGAAGTTGCATTAAGTTTCCAGATGATGATTGATGAGTGCAGCTTAAAACCCGAACAACTGGGCGAACGCGTAGGTAAAAATCGCACCACGGTAAGTAATTATTTGCGTTTGTTAAAATTGCCGCCTGTAATTCAGGCATCTATTCGAGATGGTAAAATATCAATGGGCCATGCTCGTGCTTTAATCAGCGTAGAAGAAGATGCCAAACAATTGTTCATCCACCAAGAAATTTTAGATAAAGGTTTATCGGTGCGTAAGGTAGAAGAATTGGTGCGTAGCATTCATCATGTGCAGGTTAAACCAAAGGTAGCTGCGGCTCCAGCATCTTTCGAGTATCAGAAATTACAAAGAGATTTAGCTTCAAAGTTTGCTACTAAAGTTAAATTGAAAGTGAATGATAATGGTAAGGGCGCTATAGAAATCCCTTTTGTTTCTAACGAAGACCTGAACAGAATTTTAGAACTTTTAGATTGGTAATGCGTGTATTCTATCTTTTTATTGTTCTTCTATTAACTTTTGCTACTGCTAAAGGGCAAGTTCCTGTTAACAATAAAGCGCTTAAAGATTCTTCTAAAACCGACACTATTAAACCTGCAGGTTATGTGAACAAAGGTCAAATTGCAGGTAAAAAAGCAATCAGACGTTCTTTAATTTTTCCAGGTTTAGGCCAAATGTATAACTATGGTTTGGTGGTAAATGATGTAAAATCCGGTTATTATGGTGATAAAAGAGTATTCCAAAAGATTTATATTATTGGTAAAATTGGTCTGATTTATGGTGGTGGTGCTGTTTTGGTAAGTTCTTATATAGAAAATAATAGAATGTATAGGGCCTCTCTTGCCGAACTGGTTTACAGACAAGAAAATGATAATACAAGTAAAGATCCTCAGTTTATAAGATATGAAACTGCCTATTTAACTACTGCTAAAGATATTGCTAAGAACAATAGGGAGATAGTATTGCTCTCGCTGGTAGCATTATATGGTGCAAATGTAATTGACGCCTATGTAACAGCTCGTTTAAAATACCATAATGTAGAAAACGAATTGACTTACAAAATTACACCAACATTAATTAACTCAAGTACCATGTATGGCTTTAGTGCTGTGCCTGGATTAAAATTAACGCTCAAATTATGAAATTAGCCTTATTAGGTTATGGTAAAATGGGCCAAATTATAGAGCGTTTTGCTTTAGAACGTGGTCATGAAATCGTATTAAAAATTAGTATAGATAATCTTTCAGATTTTACTACAGCAAATTTAGCAGTAGCAGATGTAGCCATAGATTTTAGTGCACCAGATGCTGCGGTAGATAATATTTACAAATGCTTTGAAGCTGGTGTTCCGGTAGTAGTAGGTACCACAGGATGGTATGGCAAACTGCAAGAAATTAAAAATGATTGCCTTAGTAGTAACAATACCTTACTTTATGGCTCTAATTTTAGTATTGGCGTTAACTTGTTTTTTCATTTAAATACGGTGCTAGCAAAGCTGATGAATAATTATCCAGCTTATGAGGTGCAAGTAGAAGAAATACACCATACGCAAAAGTTAGATGCACCAAGTGGTACAGCAATGACTATTGCAGAAGGGATTATTGAGGAGTTAGATCGAAAATCTGAATGGTTGAATGAAGTTGTAGGTACGCCAATACCAGATGTGATTAAAAATGAACAATTGTTAATCGAATCGCATCGCATAGAAAATGTACCAGGTACACATACCGTGGTTTACAGCTCTGAGGTAGATGATATAGAAATTAAGCATACTGCACATAGTAGAGCAGGTTTTGCTTTAGGTGCTGTAGTAGCGGCAGAATGGTTACAACATAAACAAGGCTTTTACAATATTGCTGATGTTTTTAATTTTAAATAGAGCAGAAAGAATAAAGACCAAAGCTGAAAGCCAAACGAAAAGCATTAAGACAATCAGTTAAACTGAAGAAGATATGAACTACAAATTCTGGCAAAAAAATAAAACTGCCGAACCAAAAAAGAAAAAAAGTAAAACAAGAGAATGGACGGATGCCATTATTTTTGCTGTTGTTGCAGCAACAATTATTAGGGTGTTTTTTATAGAGGCTTATACAATCCCTTCTGGCTCTATGGAGAAATCTTTGTTGGTAGGAGATTTTCTATTTGTAAGTAAGGTAAATTATGGGGCTCGTATCCCGATGACACCTGTTGCTTTCCCATTTGCACACCATACTATGCCTATAACAAATACGAAAGCCTATTGGGATGGTGTACAATGGAAGTATAGAAGATTACCTGGTTTACAGGATATCAAAAATAACGATGTGGTAGTTTTTAATTTTCCAGAAGGTGATACGGTTGCTCTAGAAAATCAAAATCCTAGTTATTATGACATGGTTAGAAATTCTGATTGGAAAACCATAAATAGTCAATATACAATTACAAGTAGACCGGTAGATAAACGCGAAAATTATATTAAACGTTGTATTGGTATTGCTGGCGATGTAATTAGTATGAAAAATGGGATTGCAAATGTTAATGGTAAAGATGAGCCATTAAAAAATACAGGGATGATGCCTTATCGCATTCAGATTAAGTCTGCTGATGTTAACCCGAAAGTTTTAGAAGATTTGGGAATTAACACCTTAGAAATGCAAAGCACCGAAGATCCACTTACATTTATTGCTAATGCTTCTGAAGAAATAATTGTTGAAGTTAGGAAATTGGATTTCGTTAAATCCGCTGTAATGGATGCTGCTAAAGCAACTGATGAAGAATCGGGTGGCATGTTTCCACATGATCCTAATAGACCTTGGAATAGAGATAATTTTGGACCGATAAAAATTCCGGCAAAAGGATGGACAGTACAAATTGATAGCGTTACCATGCCATTATACTATCGTGCCATTAGAACGTACGAAGGCAATAAGGTTGAGAAAAAAGGAAATGATTGGTACATCAATGATAAAATTGCAAAATCCTATACTTTTAAAATGAATTATTACTGGATGATGGGAGATAACCGTCACCAATCTGCAGATTCTAGATACTGGGGCTTTGTACCAGAAGATCATATTGTAGGTAAAGCTTTGTTTATTTGGATGAGCTTTGACAGCAATGGCTCTTGGTTTAGCAAAATCCGTTGGAACAGGATATTCAGAGGAATAAATTAAGTTCTAAAATAATTTTAGCAAAAGCATCCCGATACTATTGGGATGCTTTTTTTATTTATAGCTTATGCAATTGGCGATTTAATTGCATCTTGTAAATAACATAGCTTCTTAAAGCCTATATATTTAATGTTAAAATCTAAATTTATATTATGAAATTTTTTTTCCGCTTCAATATTTTATTGCTTTTTGTCTCTTTTGCAGCACTTGCCCAAGAAACTCAAATCCCCGTAAATTCTAAAATTAATAATGTAACTGTATTTATTAGCGGCGCACAAGTACAAAGACAGACTGAAAGTGTCGATATCCCCCCAGGTATAAGTTTATTGGTGTTTTCGGGATTATCATCTGCTATAGAAACACAGAGCATACAGGCCAAAGGCGAGGGTAATTTTACCATTTTATCGGTAACTCAACAAAAGAACTTTTTGTTAGAGAAGAAAAATTCTGATCAGAAAACATCTTATCTAAATACAATAACCAGCCTAAACGATAAAATTGCGGAGTTGAGAAATGAGAGCGAGGTTTATAAAGCTGAAGAAGATATGCTAATAAAAAACCAAGTAGTAATGGGGCCAAATGTAAATTACGATTTAGCTAAATTGAAGCTTGCATTAGATTTTCAGAAACAAAGATTATCGGATGCTAAAAATAAGCAAATTGCCATTGGAAAGGAAATTACTAAATTGCAATTAGAGCTAAATAAATACAATAGGCAAATTGTAGAAATTGATGGACAGAACCTTAAAAATTCTAGTGATGTAGTGGTTAAAGTTTCCGCAAAAGCAGCTACAAGAGGTAAGTTTGGCTTAACTTATATGGTAAGTAATGCAGCTTGGTATCCCACTTACGATATTAGGGCTAAAGACGTTTTAAGTCCAATAGAATTAGTCTACAAAGCTAATGTTACGCAAAATTCTGGAGAGGATTGGAGAAGTGTTAAATTGACCTTATCTTCTGGTAACCCAACTACAAATAATATCAAGCCAGATTTGAAGCCTTATAAATTAGGCTTTAATAGCGCTGGTTATTTTGGTACAGGCGGAAATGCTGCAATTACGTTGGTGAAAGGAAGAGTTGTAGGTGCAGATGATAATCAAACGCTACCTGGGGTGGCTATTAGAGCAAAAAATACTTCTGTTGCTACGGTTACCGATGCTAGTGGTAATTTTAGCCTGCAAATTCCTACTGGTAGTACTATACTAACGTTTAGTTATATAGGGTTTCAAACTTTAGAGCAGCCAATTAACTCCAATCAAATGAATATTAGGCTTCAGCCAGATAATCAGACGTTGAGCGAAGTGGTAGTTACTGGATACGGCAACACTCAAAGAAAAGAAATAGCTAATGCGAAAGTGATGATCAGAGGTATGAGTTCTCTAACCTCTAATGCCGTTGAGGTAAATACGGTAGAAAAACAGACCAATATTACATTTGACATCCAAAATCCGTATACCATTTTAAGTGATGGAAAGCAGTTTACCGTTGATATTGGTAATTATGATTTTAAAGCTGATTACGAATATTATGCTGCGCCAAAAATTAGTGATGATGCTTTCTTGACCGCAAAAATAAATGGTTTTAATGAGGTTAATTTGATAAGCGGAGAAGCGAATATTTTCTTTGAAGGTACTTTTTTTGGTAAAACTTTGTTAGATATTCAAAATGCTTCTGATACGTTAACTTTTTCTTTAGGGGTAGATAAAAATGTGGTGATTAAAAGAGAAAAGCAAAAAGATTTTAACGAAAAACAATTTATTGGTTCTTCGCAAAGAGATAGCAGACATTTTGTGATAGATATTAAAAATAGGAAAAGTCAACCCATCAATTTAATTGTACAAGATCAGTTACCAGTTTCTACAAGTAGTGACATAAGTATAGAAAAGCAAGAGCTGAGCAAAGCGCAACTGGATGAGGCTACAGGATTATTAACTTGGAAAATGTTGATACAGCCTAATGAGCAGAAGAAGTTAACTTTAAAATATCAAGTTAAATATCCAAAAAATAGGCCGGTTAATATTGAATAGGGAAAAGGTTTTGTCATCCGATAGCTATCGAATCTGAGCGTAGTGAAGAATTTCATTAGAAAAGTTTAACTAAGGAGATCCTTCGACAGGCTCAGGATGACAATTCTTAATTATTTCTTCTCAGCAATTAACTTTATATCTGTTGCTTTGAAACGATTGTTTACAATTTCTCCGGTAACAGTTGCTTTGCTGATTACATTGCAGAAGCCATGTTTTTCATCGTGGGCATCGCCAAAATCATCCACAGATTTACCATCTACAAAATAAGATTTTCCGTCAATGCGGATGGCTAAATCGCAGCTTTTACCTTTCATTTTAAACTTACATTCTCCGCAAGCAATTTCTACTTCTTTATCTTTTAGTGTTGTTGCTTGTTGAGTTGTTTTTGTTTGAGGTTTAGGTTGTGCGTTTGCTACAAAACTAAACGATGTTATAAATAAGGCGAATATTAAAGCTTTCATATTTTTAAATATCAGGTATTAAGATTGTTAATCAAATGTAGGTTTTTCGGTTTCAAAAGAGTTACAAATTCGTAAAAAATATTGTGGCTAAAGCCAAATTGTATCTTGCAGTAATCCGTAGGCTGAAGCCAACGGGAATGAATCGTAATCTTTAAAAAATAGATTTTAAGAAGCCCAATTATTAAGGGTGTCATTACTATCCGCTTTAGCTGACGGATATCGGATTTTCTAGTTTGGCTTTAACTATATCATTCAATTTGCACGAACAAGATTCGCCAAAACTACTGTCTTTGTAAAATAAACCTTGTGGTAGCGAACATGAGCCCAATTCTTCATTTGGGCAAGTAAAGCGAACAGAAGGGCTTAACTAACCGAAAAGCTACTGCCAAACTTTTTCTTATAAAAATTTATCATATAAGGCATTTAAATTAAGATAAGCTTATGTGAACTTATATTTCTTATAGGATTAAAAACAAAAAAGAGACGTACAAAATGCACATCTCTTTCAAAGGTATAAGCTTAAAGACTAAAGCCAAAAGCTGCTTTATGCTTTAGTCTTTTGCCTTTCGGCTTAGTATCTGTAAGTATCTGGTTTGAAAGGACCTTCTACAGCTACACCGATATAATCTGCTTGGTGCTGATCTAAAACATCTAATTCTACACCGATTTTTTCTAAGTGCAAACGAGCAACTTTTTCGTCTAAATGTTTAGGTAACACATAAACTTTGTTTTCGTATTTACCTGGGTTAGTCCACAATTCTAATTGTGCTAAAGTTTGGTTGGTAAACGAGTTACTCATTACAAAACTTGGGTGACCAGTTGCGCAACCTAAGTTAACCAAACGACCTTCGGCCAAGATAATTACATCTTTACCATCGATGGTATATTTATCAACTTGAGGTTTGATTTCAATTTTAGTATCGCCATAAGCACTGTTTAACCAAGCCATGTCAATTTCGTTATCGAAGTGGCCAATGTTACAAACAATAGCTTTGTCTTTTAATGCTCTAAAGTGTTGTTCGCGAACGATATCACAGTTACCAGTTGTAGTTACCACGATATCTGCTTCTTTAATTGCAGTAGCTAATTTTTTAACTTCGTAACCTTCCATTGCCGCTTGTAAGGCACAAATTGGATCAATTTCTGTTACGATAACACGTACACCTTGCGAGCTTAAAGATTCAGCAGAACCTTTACCCACATCGCCATAACCACAAACAACAGCTACTTTACCAGCCATCATTACATCAGTTGCACGACGAATTGCATCAACTAAAGATTCACGACAACCGTATTTGTTATCGAATTTAGATTTAGTTACCGAATCATTAACGTTAATTGCAGGTAAGTGCAATGTTCCGTTTTTCATTCTTTCGTATAAACGGTGTACACCAGTTGTAGTTTCTTCAGATAAACCTTTAATAGCTGCAATAAGCTCAGGATACTTATCGAAAACCATGTTGGTTAAATCACCACCGTCATCTAAAATCATGTTCAGTGGTTGACGATCTGGACCGAAATGTAAAGTCTGCTCAATGCACCAATCGAAATCAACTTCGTTTAAACCTTTCCAAGCGTAAACTTGAATACCCGCAGCAGCAATTGCAGCAGCAGCATGATCTTGAGTTGAGAAGATGTTACATGATGACCAAGTAACCTCAGCGCCTAATTCAACCAAAGTTTCAATTAGCACTGCAGTTTGGATTGTCATGTGTAAACAACCAGCAATGCGAGCACCTGCTAGTGGTTTAGATGGGCCGAATTCTTTACGCAAACTCATTAAGCCTGGCATTTCTGCCTCTGCTAATCCGATTTCTTTGCGGCCCCATTCTGCCAGTGAAATGTCCTTAACTTTATAAGGAACGTATGAAGTCTCTACTGATGACATATTTTTTGTTTTTAATGAAATGCAAAGTTACAGCATAGCTTTGTGAAAGCCAAACGAATAGCTATTGTTTAGTTTTAGAATTGTAATTTTCTTTTAGAAAATGAATGCTACAAGTAATTGGCAACTGTAGCCCTGCTAACCGCTTTACTTCGCTGCGCTACGTGTTCGCTATTATCAGGTTTATAAAACAAAGTTTGCGCCCTATTTTAGCAGTTTTCAAGCGGTAAACAAGGATTATCTGAGGCATAAAAATTGGCAAATGATTTTATATGCGCTGAAAAATATGCATTTGAGCTTTTATTTCGTATTTTAAGCAAATGAGAGTTCTGTTTTTTTCTGCTAAGCCATACGACCGACAGTTTTTTGAAAAGTGTAATGAAGCTTACCATTTTGAGTTAGTATTTTGGGATACTCACTTAGGTCCGCACATTGTAGATGCGATTAAAAAAGATACTTATGATGCTGTTTGCGTTTTCGTAAACGATAAGCTCAGTGCCGATGTAATTGCGGTTTTAGCAGAAAAAGGCATCAAAATAATTGCTTTACGTTGTGCTGGTTTTAACAATGTAGATTTGGATGCTGTTAAAGCACACCATTTAAAACTTTGTCGCGTTCCTGCCTATTCTCCTCAGGCTGTGGCAGAACATGCAATTGCGCTATTACTAACCCTCAATCGCAAAATACATAAAGCTTATAACAGAACAAGAGAACAGAATTTTTCTTTAAATGGCTTAATGGGATTTAATCTCTACCAAAAAACAGTTGGTGTTATTGGTACTGGTAAAATAGGAACTGCATTCTGTAAAATTATGCTGGGTTTCGGTTGCAAAGTTCTTGCATTCGACCCTTTTGAAATGGAAGAATTAAGACAGTTAGGGGTAGATTATCAGACATTTGAAACTGTAATTAGCAAAGCTGATGTGATTTCTTTGCATTGCCCATTAACTGAAGAAAATAAATATCTAATAAATAAAGAGAGCTTGGCAAAAATGAAAAAGGGAGTTGTCATCATCAATACAAGTCGTGGAGCATTGTTATACACCAAGCATATCATTGATGCATTAAAAACTGGTCAAATTTCTGGCTTAGCCATAGACGTGTACGAGCAAGAAGGGAAGCTTTTCTTCAAAGATTTATCAGACACCATTATTGGCGATGACGAAATCCAAAGATTAATTAGTTTTCCTAATGTTTTGGTAACAGGCCATCAGGCATTTTTTACCAAAGAAGCGCTTACAGAAATTGCAGCCAGCACTTTTGCATCTATTGCGGCGTTAGGAGAGGGTAAAGATATAGGTGATTGTAGCTGCTGAAGAAACACAATCGCTTGAAAAGACGCCAATCTTGCCTTGTAAATATTTGATTAATATTATCTGGTGAATATTTACAGATGCAAAATCCCATTGTATGTAGTAGAAAAATAGAAGTATTTAGAAAATATAGCTTAGAACTACAGGATCAATCTTGTTTAGCAAAAGCAGAATGCATAATTTTAGCCGGCCATGAAAAATTATGTAATCTTAATTTTACTATTTACAGCAACTAAAAGTGAAGGATTTATCCATTGGCTGGAACATAATTTATTGAGCTGTCCAATAAAACAATTATCGGGTATAGATTGTCCGGGTTGTGGTTTACAAAGATCTTTGGTAGCATTAATAAAAGGAGATTTGATTTCTTCATTTAAATTCTATCCAGCCACTATTCCAATATTAGGTTTGTTTCTTTTTACGCTAATTCATTTAAAATTTGATTTTAAAAACGGAGCATTTATTATAAAAATGCTTTATATTGGAGCCACTATAATTATTGTAATCAATTATATTTATAAAATATTTACCAATCAACTAATTTAAACTATGTCTGAAGAACAATTACCAGGAGAAGAACCAAAGAAAAACGAACAAGAAGGGGATTTTTCATCCGAAAGTACAACAGAATCTACAGGAAGTCCATTAAATGAAGGTACAGCAGTACCAGTAGAACCAACGCCGATTGCGCAACAAGGAAATGGTTTTCCGCCAAATAATGGTGGTTTCCCTCCGCCAAATAATGGCGGTTTCCCACCAAATAATGGCGGTTATGGAGGAATGCAACAAGCGTTACCAAATGCAACCATCGTTTTAGTGTTAGGTATTTTATCTATAGTAACCTGTTGCTGTTTTTATGGAATACTTTCATTAGTATTAAGTATAGTTGCTTTAGTATTAAGTAAAAAAGACAAGCTTTTGTATGCAGAGAATATGGGGCTTTATACCGAGGGTTCATTTAAAAACTTAAATGCCGGTAGGGTTTGTGCCATTATTGGTTTAATACTTGGCGCATTAATTATTGTAATGTGTATTGGTATTGCTGTAATATTTGGTTTTGGTGTATTAAATGACCAAGAAGCGATGAAAGAGATCTTTCAAAATATGCAATAAATTTAAATAATTAATAATAGAAAGGATTGCCCATTGTTGGGCAATCCTTTTTTATGTCTGTAAGTCAGGAAATTGTTATTTTATCTACTGTTAAATTTTAGCGCATCATATTTGCTATCTTTGTACTTTATTCATAAAAAAGAGAAAAAATGTATCCAGAATATTTAGTAGAACCAATGCGTGCTGAATTAACTAACGTTGGTTTTGAAGAATTAAAAACTGCTGAGGCAGTAGATAGCGCTATTAAAAGCGAAGGAACTGTGTTTGTTGTGGTTAACTCTGTTTGTGGTTGTGCTGCAGCTAATGCTCGTCCGGCGGCTAAATTAGCAGCTTCTAATGCAAAACATCCAGATAAATTGGTAACTGTTTTTGCTGGTATGGAAAAAGATGCGGTTGATAAAGCTAGAGGTTATATGATGCCTTTCCCTCCATCATCACCATCAATGGCCTTGTTTAAAGATGGCAAATTGGTTCACATGATCGAACGTCACCAGATTGAAGGTCGCCCTGCACAAATGATTGCCGATAGTTTGATCGGTGCTTTTGAGCAGTACTGCTAAAAAGGGATTAAACAGATTAAGGTGATTTCACAGATATAGTAAGGTCCATCCTGTTTAACAGGATGGACCTTGTTTTTTATTAAAATCGAAGTGGTCAATTCGCTTAAAAGTCTTTATTTAATAATTTCTCTAACTCTCCGAAAGAAACATTCATTCTTACTCTGCCTTGTTTGGCATAGGCAATTTCGCCAGTCTCTTCTGATATGATTACTGCCACGGCATCAGTAGTTTCTGATACGCCAATTCCGGCTCTATGTCTCAATCCAAAATGCGTTGGTAATTTGTCGTTATCTGTTAGTGGTAAGATGCAACTGGCACTTTTAATTTTATTTTCTGCAATTACCACAGCGCCATCATGCAATGGGCTATATTTTTGAAAGATGCTCTCTAACAATCGTTTAGATATTTTGGAATCAATCAACTCGCAACTGTTGCTAAACAATTCATCATCATAGAACTTAACAAAAACAATTAGTGCTCCAGTTCTAGATTTTTTCATGCTTTTGCAAGCATCTATAATTGGTTTAATACGAATTAAATTATCTCTTTCTAAATCTTTACTACCAAATAAATAACCCCACCATGCTTTATTTTTCTGTAGAAATGTATTCTTGCCAATGTGTAAAAGAAAACGCCTAATCTCTGGTTGGAAAATAATCACCAAGGCCATTATCCCTACGCTCATAAATTTATTGATAATAGCCGATAATAAATTCATGTGTAAGCCTTTTACAGCATAATAGAAAATAAGGATGATAAACATCCCTAACAGTAAGTTAACCGCAAGTGTGTTGCGGATAAGGCTATAAATGTAGTAGATAAGAATAGCTACAAGTAATATGTCTATTCCATCAACCCAAGTAATTTTAAGGAAATCAAAGTCGAGGCTTTTCATGGTAGCACAAGATAAGTATTTTACCCCTAAATCCCCTAAAGGGGACTTTAAATTAACTTGTAAAAAAATCAATAAAAGGAGATCATGCTTCGATCATCGCAAGTAACTTAACGCATTCCACAGCTTCTTTTACATCATGTACTCTTAATATGGATGCGCCTTTTAGCAGGGAAATTGTATTTAGTATTGTTGTGCCATTTAGTGCCTCATGAGCTTTGATGTTCAGTACTTTGGTAATCATAGATTTTCTCGAAAAGCCAACCAAAATCGGTAGCTCAAACTTATGTAAGATTTCCATTTGCTCTAAAAGTTCGTAATTATGGGCAATGGTTTTTGCAAAGCCAAATCCCGGGTCTATGATGAGGTCTTTAACTCCAAGTTGTTTTAGATGTGCTATTTTTTCGTCAAAGTAATTGAAAACTTCTTGGGTAACATTAACATAGGTTGGGTTCTGCTGCATGTTCTGTGGCGTTCCTTTCATGTGCATCATCATGTAAGGCACCTGCAATTTAGCTACGGTTTCAAACATTTTGTCGTCTAATTCACCAGCTGCAATGTCATTAATGATATGGCCACCAGCTAAAATGGCTTCTTCGGCAACTTTGGATCTAAAAGTATCTATAGAAATTAAAATGTCTGGATATTCTTTAGCAATAACCGTAATTATCGGAATTATTCTTTGCAATTCTTCTGTTTCACTAACATCCGCAGCGCCTGGTCTTGAAGAATATGCGCCAACATCTATAAATTTAGCTCCCTCATTAATAAACCTTTCTGTGTTTTTTAAGGCTTCATCTATATTATTAATCCTGCTCTTGCTATAAAAGGAATCTGGTGTGATATTTAAGATGGCCATCACCGCAGGACTGCTTAAATCTATCGCCTTACCTCTACTATTTAGTGTTACTTTTCGGTTTAAAAATGTATCTTTAGCCATCATTTAATACAAAAATAGCTATTTAAATGGCTATGAACTAAATATTTTATTTGTTTTGGCAGTAAACACATCTCACGAGTACGATAGCGTAATAGCAGTTTGCAAATCGCTTTTTTTAAAGAAAACCAATGATTATGGAACGGCTTGGCGCATCCTAAGACTTTCCTCTATAACCGATCAGATTTTTATTAAAGCACAACGTGTTCGCACCTTAGAAGAAAAAAAAGTTTCTAAAGTAGGAGAAGACATTACTTCAGAATATATTGGTATTGTAAATTACTGCGCAATTGCGATGATGCAATTGGAGTTAACAGAAAATGACCCAAATGAATTGGAAGTTGATCTGGTTGAAAATCTTTTCGATAAACGTGTAAACGAGACTAAAGAGTTGATGTTTGCCAAAAACCACGATTACGGAGAGGCTTGGAGAGATATGCGAATTAGCTCACTAACTGATTTGATCTTGATGAAAATATTTAGGGTTAAACAGATTGAAGATAATTTAGGGCAGACCTTGGCATCAGAAGGGGTTAAAGCAAACTATCAGGATATGTTGAATTATGCAGTTTTTGCGCTTATTAAACTTGGAGTAAAATAAGCACTTGTACCAAATTTAATTAATTTTAAATGTATGCCATTAGCATAAAATAATAAGTCAGGTTTTAAACTATGTCTCATATCTCACATCTCATATCTCACTTCTAATTATGCAAAAGATACTTCTAAATTTTTCGAGATGGTTTGTAGTAATCCTGTTTATCTTCTCTGGATTGATTAAAGCAAATGATCCACTAGGATTTGGCTATAAACTGCAAGAATATTTCGAGGTCTTCCATCTTAACTTTTTGAGTGGTTGGGCAACGGGTATCGCCATCATTTTATGTGTGCTCGAAATTGTGCTAGGTGCACTATTACTGTTTGGTTTCTGGCGTAGTCAAGTTACCAAAGGTTTATTAGCACTCATTGTGTTTTTTACCTTTTTAACTTTTGTATCCGCAGCTTTTAAGGTGGTAACTTCCTGTGGTTGTTTTGGCGATGCTATACCTTTAACGCCCTGGCAATCTTTTACAAAAGATTTGATCCTTTTGGTGATGATTGTTTATCTGTTTATCCATCGTGAAAGAATAACTCCTGTTACTACTCACCCTGGTTGGCAAAGTGCGTTGTTTTCTGTAGTTTTTGCAGCCTCTTTATTGTTCGGTACCTTTACTTATAATTATTTACCCATTGTGGATTTTTTACCCTATAAGGTCGGAGCAAATATTCCTGCATCGATGAAAATACCTGAAGGTGCCGCTCAAGATGAGTTTTTGATCATGTATCAACTTAAAAACAAAGCCACAGGCGAAACCAAATCCATGAGCGACAAGGATTATTTAAAGCTTGAAGTTTGGAAGGATGAGAATTGGGAAGTAGTAGGAGATCCTGAAAAGAAACTGATTAAAAAAGGGTATGAAGTGAAGATCAAAGATTTATCGATCACCGATGCTTCAGGTACCGATTATACCAAAGAATTGATCGAAAATCCTTACTATAATATAGTGGTTGTTGCGTATAGCTTAAAAGATGCCAATGAAAAAGCGATAGGCGAAATTAATGCCTTGGCTTTAAATGCAGCCGAGCAATTTAATATCCGCACAGTTATGTTAACCTCTAATTCTGCTCAAGATGCAGCTGTTTTTACTAAAAAAAATAAGTTATTTACAGAAGTTTTTTATGCTGATGCTGTACCATTGAAAAGTATGGTGAGAGCTAATCCTGGGGTATTATTACTGAAAAATGGTGTAGTTGTCAATAAATGGCATTACCATACTTTGCCATCATTTGAAGAATTCTCAGATAAATATTTTAGCAAATAATGATCGCTTATTCCATCAGAAAACTACTTTATGGCTTTGCAGTAATGGCAGGAGTTATTCTGGTTGTATTTGTATTGTTCAATATTTTGCCGGGCGACCCAGCTAGAATGACTATGGGGCAACGCTCAGACGTACAATCTTTAGAGGCTGTGCGTAAAGAATTTGGCTTAGATCGATCAAAGCCCATCCAGTTTTTTTTGTATATCAACGATTTATCTCCAATAAGCATTCATCCGAATACAGCAGAAAACCAAGAAAAGTATGCTTATCAACAATTGTTTAAAATAGGTACTGATGTTGTAGTAGTTAAAATTCCTTATCTGCGTAGATCTTACCAAACTAAAAGAGATGTAACTACCATACTTTCAGAAACAGTGCCTAATACCTTTGTGTTGGCATTAACGGCCATGATATTTGCCACTTTAATTGGTGTTTTATTGGGTGTGGTATCTGCGGTAAACCAAGGCAGCTGGATTGATAATGCAGCAAACTCTTTTGCCATATTAGGTATCTCCGCTCCATCTTTCTTTGCAGGGATTATTATAGCATGGTTGTTTGGTTTTGTTTTGGCAGACTATACGGGCTTAAATATGAGTGGCAGTTTATATAGCTACGATCCTTTTAAAGGGCAGATTATTAATGTGCGTAACTTATGGCTACCAATGATTACTTTGGGCTTGAGGCCATTGGCCATTATTGTACAGTTGACACGTAGCGCCATGTTAGATGTTTTGGCCCAAGATTATATTCGTACTGCCCGTGCAAAAGGATTGGGGCGTTATGCTATAATTTACAAACATGCTTTAAAGAATGCTTTAAATCCTGTAATAACAGCAATATCTGGTTGGTTTGCTTCTTTATTGGCAGGTTCATTCTTTGTAGAATATATTTTCGGCTATAATGGTTTAGGCAGAACAACGGTAACGGCCTTAGAGATGTCGGATTTTCCGGTAGTAATGGGCTCCATTTTATTTATTGCATTTGTTTTTGTTGTGGTAAATATTTTGGTCGATTTATTGTATGCTTGGGTAGATCCGAGGGTGAAACTTTCATAGATTTGAGATATGAAATTTGAGACCGAATATGCTAACAATACAACAATTTATCAATAGAACAATATTTTAGAATGAAAATCTTTCTTATCGGATTTATGGGCTGCGGTAAAAGCACCAAGGCAAAACAATTGGCCAATAGATTAAACTGCCCAGTTATTGATTTAGATGCAGTTATGGTAGCGAAAGAGGGTCAAACAATTGCCGAATATTTTACGGAAAATGGCGAAGCTGCTTTTAGGCAATTAGAAAGTGATACACTCAAGAACTATGCTTATCCAGCAACGTGTGTGGTGGCAACTGGCGGAGGTTTGCCTTGTTTTTTCGATAATATGGAATGGATGAATGCAAACGGCAAAACTGTTTATTTGCAAATGAGCCCTCCACAGTTAGTTTCTCGTTTGCATAATAGAGAAAAGAGACCCTTGCTTAAAGGGATGGATGATGAACAATTGCTTGCCTTTGTAGAAATGAAACTGGAAGAAAGAAATGTTTTTTATAACCAAGCTCAAATTGTGATCAATGCATTTGATTTGGATGCAGAAATTTTGGAAGAACGATTGAAGGGAAGCTAACTTGCTAAAAAATCTTAACCCTATCAAACATCAAAGGATGAAGATTTTAGCTCAGACAGCTAAAGCAATGGCAATGAACTAATGTAGCTATAATAAGATGAAAATTACCAGAGCTAACCTTGCTGACGTTAAGGAGCTAAACAAATTAGTGAACTCTGCCTACCGTGGCGAAGAATCGAAAATGGGCTGGACAACCGAGGCCGAAATCCTAGACGGCATCCGGATTGATGAAGAGGCATTAAAGTTAATGTTGACTAAACCTGCAGTAACAATCCTAAAGCTTAACAATGAGAGTGGTAAGATGCTGGCTACGGTTTGCTTAGAAGTAAAATCTGATGACCTTTACTTAGGTATGTTTGCCGTATCACCCCTAGCTCAGGGCAATGGTATAGGCAAGTCGATGTTAATTTCAGCTGAGCAACATGCCCTCGAAAATAATTGCAAAAGGATTGTAATTTCCGTAATCAGCAGTCGAATTGAACTGATTAACTGGTATAGTCGACATGGTTATGTGCCCACTGGGTCTTCCATCGCTTTCGAAGAGATTGAGGGCAGGTTCGGCGATCCTAAGGTAGCATCCATTAGCTTGATCGAGATGGAAAAGTTGATTGTCAGCTAAAAGTTTTTCATCATATTGACAGAACTTGTAAGGATTTCATATCCATAAAATGTCGTTTTTATGAAAAGACAGTACAATAACTGATGATAGATCACTAATCACTATTCTTTTTCCTGCTCAAACTGTTCTTCGATGTATTTAATCTTTGTTTTGCCGTGAGGAGTAGGATCTCCATAATCGTTAATGTTCACGAATACAATTTTGTCAATCGTTAAAATGCTTTTACGGGTAATTTTATTTCTCACTTCGCAGCACATGGTGATAGAGGTTGTGCCAAAAGCAGTAGCGGTTATACCCATTTCAATAATATCACCGAGTTTGCCAGAGCTTACAAAGTTGATTTCTGACATATATTTGGTTACTACTTTTGGATTCTCTAACTGAACAATGGCATAAATTGCCGCTTCTTCATCAATCCATTTTAATAAGCTACCTCCAAATAAACCTCCATTTGGGTTAAGGTCTTCTGGTTTGATCCATTTACGTGTGTGGAAGTTCATATATTTCCTATTTGCACGAAGATAAGGAATTTGCAAAATTTATTCGTTAATAAACCGTCATATCGACAGAGCGTAGCGACGAGATATCTATTCTTTAAACCCTTTTAAAATTTATAATAGCGCATGATATTACTATTTATAGAAAAGATTTAGCTTCGCTGAGCACTTCGTGGTTCTCAATCGCGGAAGCTCATTTCGACATGACGGGAAAGTGCTAAGGAATTAACTCCTCGCTCTCGCTCCTTCAAGGAGAGGGAGCGAGAGTTTTACAGCTCATTCAAATACTCCTGAGTTTGTTTTTCAATACCTAAAGTAGCTACCTTAATTGCAGAACCAATCCTTGTAGTTTCTGGTTTAACAGCCATAGTATTAATTGTTGCCAAAGCATCAACATAATATTTGCCCCAAACCTCAATGATATGTTTTTCATCAGCAGCAGGTTTACCATCACCTATAGCTTTTTTGCTCAATTCAAACTCTGTTTTTAATCGGATTAAAGCATCATTTTTAACTTGAGTAACAGTGGTGGCTGCAGTGGCTTCGTTTGCAGTAACCAAAGTATAAGCAGCAGTTAAGGCGCTAATACCTACATTTTTCATTGTAGTAGCAGAAACCTTATCAATTCTATCGTTATCAGTATGGTAAAATACATCCGTAAAATGCCACATCAATAAACCTGGGATTTTATTTTGTAAAAATGGGGTATGGTCACTTCCACCTTCAAAAGGATTGAAGTTTACCGTCCAGTTGGCAAACTTCCCTTGTGCCTTGCAGATGTCGTAAATGAAATCGTTATAGTAATGAGGAAAAAGATCTTTCTCTTTTACATCTCCGGCACCCCATTCGCTATGTTTATCTTCTCCACGAGTCCAAATTGCAGATGGATCTGGCATTTTTTCAATCAAGAAAGTTCCACCAGTCTTTTTGGTATCTTCTCCAACCATATCTAAACTCATTCCCCATAAAATACCTTTAGCTCTTTCCTTGTCATCGGTAATATATCTACCTGTCGATACAATTTCATCTCCCCACAAAAATGTTAGCGTGCGTTCTGGTTTTAGTTTGCCAGTTTTAATTAAGCTTGCAGTAAGTCTGGCCATTTCTGCTAATGTGCCCACGCCTGTAGCATTATCGTTTGCACCAGGCTCTTGTACATGTGCACTGTAAACAAAACGTTCGTTGGGTTTAACACTTCCTTTAACATTGGCTACAATAGTCAATTCTTCTGCCTGATAAATTTTAGTTTCGATATTAACTTTCAGCTCTACTTTACCTTTTAAACAAGCGGCTTTTAATTTTTCTTTTACGCCATAAGATAATAGAAGCGACCAAATTGCGGCATTAGCCTGCATTGAACCAAATGAAATAGAAGTTTGGTATTTTTCTGGTTGATTGTATTTGGGCATCGAATAGCCCATTACACCAATTGCGCCTTCTTTTGCTGCTACACTCACTAATCTACCAGCTGCATTGTCAACAAAAACAATTTTCCCTTTCAAGTCCTTTCCCTCAAGTTCAGCTGCGCTTCCTTTACCAACAAAAATAACTTCGGCAGTAACTCCACCTGCTGGTGTAGATGGGCAGTTGATCGGAATCATATTTCGGTTTGTTTTATAAGCGATCAGAGGCAGTGTTTCGCCAACAATGGTTACGCTTGCATCTACTGGTTCCCAAGTGTTGCGTTTCATGGGACGTTTCTCTATACGGTAAGTTAATGGCGCTTCAAATTCATTTTTTTTCTCTTCTACGTAACCAGCTTTTTTTAAAATATTTTCTACATGATGTATACTTGCGTTGAAGCCTGTATTGCCAGGTACGCGGAAATATTTTTCCACAAAAGCCGTTGTTTCATGAGCATTCTTTTCATTAAAGCCTGCTCTAGTTAATTTAAAATAATTGTCGATTTGGCTTTGGGCAAAAGCAGTACTAGCAATAGCAGTAAGCACAAAGAATAATATCTTTTTCATTAATTTGTAATAAGGTGTTTGTATGGCAATTTTAAGTGTTAGACTATCTTTAAATAGAAAGGTAACAAGGTTATCAAAAAAAAGTGATAGCTTGAAATATAAATCGTTAAAAATGCGCTAAAAAAAATTGGCTTATTTATTGTCTTTTTAATAGCTAAATTCAGTTTATCAAATCATCATGATCAAAAAAATTGCCATTACGTTTGCGATAGTACTTGTTGTTTTATTCGCTGCTGCTGCATGTATTCCACTACTTTTTAAGAAAGAAATTGTTGCCAAAGTAAAATCATCTATTAATGATAAAGTAAATGCAAATGTAGATTTTAAGGAATTCGATTTAAGTCTTATCAGTTCCTTCCCCAACTTGGGCATAAAATTAAACGATTTGGCTATAGTAGGTGTAGATAGTTTTGCGAAAGATACCTTGGCTAACATTAAACAATTGCAAATAAATTTAAATTTGATGAGTGTAATTAATGGTGGTACTTACGAAATTAATGCCATTAAGTTAAACGAACCAACCATATATGCCAAAGTATTAAAAAGCGGTAAAGCCAATTGGGATATTATGAAGCCAGATTCAACTGCTACTCCATCAGACACCACTAAAACATCTTTTAAGGCAGCTTTGCAAAAATACAGTATCGAAAAGGGTAAAATCACTTACGATGATGCTTCGTTAAATTTTTATATGCAAGCTGAGAATCTAAACCATACTGGCAAAGGCGATTTTACTCAGGATCTATTTACTTTAAATACCCAATCTGATATAGAGAAATTAACCATAAAATATGGTGGTATTCCATATTTAAACAAAGTAAAATTAGATGCAGCATTGCCACTGGATATAGACATGAAGCAAATGAAATTTACTTTCGGTGAAAACAAAATTAAACTAAATGAATTGGTACTTTCCGCTATAGGTTTTTTGGCCATGCCAAATGAAACAGATATGGTTATGGATTTTAAATTTGATGCGCAAAAATCTGATTTAAAAAATTTCCTTTCTTTGATTCCAGCAATATATGCTGCCAATTTTAAAGATTTGGAAGCAAGTGGCAATTTTGCCATGAATGGTACAGCAAAAGGAACCTATAACGAAAAATCTATTCCTGCTTTTAATGTGAACTTGGCGATAGAGAATGGCAAAATTAAATATCCAACTCTTCCATCGGCGATTAATAACATTCAGGTAAAATCAAATATTTCCAATCCAGATGGTGTAATGGATCATACTGTGGTGAGTGTACCTGCTTTCCATTTAGAATTTGGCGCTGCTCCAATTGATGGACGTTTATTGGTGAAAACTCCGATTAGTGATCCATTTATAGATTTGGCTTTAAAAGGAAATTTAGACTTGAAACAATTGACAGCGATTTTCCCGATGAAGGATATGACTTTAAGTGGAATGTTAGCAGCAGATGTAAAGGCGGCAGGGCGTAAGTCATCCATAGATAAAGGGCAATATCAAGATTTTAAAGCATCTGGGCAAATGCAGGCTAGCAATTTTGTTTACGAAGGTAAAAATGTGTCCATGCCTGTAAGTGTTCCTTCCGCCAAAATGAGTTTCAGTCCGCAAAATATTACCTTAAGTGAGTTAACTGCGAAGGTGGGTAAAAGTGATTTCGCAGCAAATGGTACCGTAAATAATTATTTAACTTATATTTTTCAAAAGAACCAGTTACTTAAGGGGAACTTTAATTTATCGTTTGGTTTAATTGATGTAAATGAATTAATTGGCCCTCCAAGTACGGCAACAAAATCTGCTACAGGCGATACAAAAATCAGTGTTTTTGAAGTTCCGGGGAATATTGATTTTAATATGGCTGTAAAAGCTGCAAAAGTAAATTACGATAAATACGATATCAGTAATGCCAAGGGTACATTGCAAGTAAAAGATAAAACAGTTTACTTTAAGGATCTGGCTTTGAATATGCTGGATGGAACTGTAAAAATGAATGGTTCTTACGCCACGGTTCATCCTAGAAAGCCAAATGTTGCTATTGATTTTGGAATTGAGAAGATGGACATCCAGAAAGCTTTTTCAACATTTAATACCATTAAACTATTAGCACCAATAGCCAAGTTTGCCAAAGGAATTTTCTCTACTAGTTTAAAGTTTAATGCTGATTTAGATGGGAATATGATGCCAGTTTACTCATCAATCAATGCAGAAGGTTTAACGAACATTATACAAGCAATCGTTGATGGATTTGAGCCTTTAAATAAACTATCTGCTAGTTTGGGTGCTACCGAGTTTAAAAAGTTAGAGTTAAATAACGTGCTTGCTAAATTTAAAATTAAAGATGGACGTTTAAATGTTGCTTCAGTTGACATAAAAATCAATGGTTTGGTGATGAATGTGGCGGGTTCTAACGGTATAGACCAAACTATGGATTACAATTTGGCCTTAAATATACCTAGAGCCATGCTAGGTTCTAAAGTTAATGATGCTGCCAATGCGATCATTGCAGGATTAAATGGTAAAGTTGGTACTAATTTATCGATGAGTGAAACGGTTAAAGTGAATGCGGTTTTAGGTGGCACATTCTTGAAACCAAGCATTAAACTTAAATATGGTGCTGGCGATGGTACTACCTTAACAAAAACAGCCGTTGCTGGCGTAGTAGCAGAGAAGAAAGCCGAACTGCAAGCAAAAGCACAAGAAAAAGTTGATACCTTGAAAAAGAAAGCTGTAGAGAAAGCAACTACAGAAATTGGCAAGAAATTAGGGGATGTATTCAAGAGAAAGACAGAAAATTAGGGTTTATCTAATTCTGGATTTTCGCTTACTCACTATCGGCTGGTGTTTCCACCTGCCAAAACTTTACTTCAAATTGCCTTTTGCTCGTTCTTCCCTCAGCAGTTTTGCCAGGTTTAATTTTGGCTTGCTTAAAATGATGATTCTGGTTCCTTTTTCTCTTGCAAATTGATTTTCTATCTGAGCAATTTCGTCTATATCTCCAAAGAGGGAAAGGTCTCTGGTATTGCTTAAATTATCTAGCTCCTTAATTCTGATTACAGCGGTAATTTCATCATCCAAATTTACCCATTTATCATAATCAGTATTAAAGCAATCTGCCTTTAAACCTTTAACATTTGTATAATAATTAATGGCACCTGCTTCGCCGTAATTGTCACATAAAATTAAGGTATGTTTTTTATCAGCGATGCTATTGTATACAGAATCAACTTTATTCGACAATTCTTTCCAGCCTAACATATCGGCAAAGTCTTGAGAGATAGGATATTTTTTTCCATCTTCCCAAGTGTGCTCGCTAAATGGTTTACCTTCTTTTGCGTTTTGCGCATATTTGCTTGGTGTATAAATTGGTAATGCAATTTTTATTAATGGATATGCAAAAAGTAAAATGATGCAAATAGCCAAATAGCTAATGTAATATTTCCAGCCTTGTTTTAACAACGAACTTAAATAAACTGCACCAAAAGCAAAAAATATAGGGTAGAGGCCAATCGCATAATATGCTTTCGCTTTAAGTAGGATAAAAATAATAATTGTAAAAAAATATGCACTAAAAAAGAAGCGGTATGGCTTAAATTGAGCATAACTGAAAAAGGAGATAAGTGCAGCAATGAGAACAAATATAGAACCTATAAAAAACAAGAACTGCTCTTTAATAAAGTCTAATCTGTTTACGTGCACCAACTGTGTTCCTGCCAATTCTCTCATATGTTTAAGCACTGGGAAATCGTTCTGAATTTGCCAAATCACATTGGGGCTAACTAATATTAATGCTAAAATAATAGCATAATAAAATTGAGGCTTTAAAAATAACTTACGGTGTTGGCTCAATATTAATGCTGGTAATAGGCCAATTAAGCAAAAGGCAATATTGTATTTATTTAAAAATCCAATAGCGAAGCTGATTGCTAAAAAATAAAGCCATTGATAACTATTGGTTTGTATAAATCGGATTAAAGTGTAATAAACTAAGGTCCAGCATAAAATATCTAAAGAGTTAGGCTGATACAAGATATTTATCCTCAATAAAACAGAAAACAATAGTGCTGTAGATGCCAATATACAAGCGAAAAGATTTCCTTTGAGGCTTTCAATGGTTTTCCAAACTACAAGAATGGTTAATGCACCAAAAAGTGCTGGAAAAAATTTAATCCAGAAAATGGAATTCCCTAACTGTAAAATTAACCAAGAAATCCAGGAGGTAACCGGAGGAACTGAATGGAAACCCCAAGCTAAATGTTTGGCTTGATCTAAGTGTAAAAACTCATCGCGATGCAACTCATACACTGGATTTACGAGGATATATTGCAAAATAATTTTTACTAATATAAATAGTGTGAGAACGATGGCTTCTTTTTTCATCAGTTTAGCGCTGTAAGCTTTCTAATAAATGTTTTTTTTGACTGCTATTAATATTATAAATTTCAACCCAAAGCTTGATTACAAAAAATGGGAGCACAACAGCATAACGATTTAAACTGCCTAAGCTAAAATTAAACTGGGCAAATTTGCCGCTGGTAATTGCCCACAATAATCCACCTAAAATAATTGAAAGGTGTAAGGTTAGTAACTGTCCACTCATTGCACTAAATCTTGGTATTTGTGCATAGCGATTTAAATATGTAGTTCTGATTTGAATAATTTCTCTAACGATAGAGATCATTAAACAAATATTAAATGGCATATCTTGGAATAGGAAAATATGTATGTTTCTAACCAAGGCATTGCTGTCTTCTTTGTCTAAATGAAAAAACAGCCCAAATAAAATTATAATAAATACTGAGTAAACAAATAAGAAAAACAATCTCGATTTTACATTATTAAGGGCTTGTTCTTTGGTAAACTCTCTAACTACTCTTAGATCTTCTTTGTGTAATTTGATTTGAATGTAAAGGGAACTATTTCTAATTAACTCATCGAACCAAAATAAGTAAACTATAAAAAATATACTCGACTGCTGATAAATAATGCTGTAAATAGCATAAAAGCTAAGTAAAAACACAAAGATCAGATTAGTATTTCTTTGTGTTTTTTCCATGTTATTTTTTGCCAGCTCTTTTTTCCAATTCTTCAATTGGCATATTCATCATTCTACCTACTGGTTTTTTGCCTCTATAAGTGATCACTTTTAGTACTTTTGCATCAATTGGCGGTACTAATGGTGTGGTGTATTTTGGATAAAAATGATCTGGGAATGAATTGTCGAAGCTGTAATACATATCCAAACCTTCTACTTCGGTTGCTAAGGTAATAGACAATTGTCTATCCGAACTACGTTTTACCGTAAAAATCGGGTCGTAAACACTTGGTGCATACTTCGTTTCAGCAATGTCTAAACGTTCGAAATGTTTTTCTGTGCGGGCAAAAAAGTTCGCCCAATTCTTTTTCTCTTTAGGGCTCCAAACAGATTCTGCTATGGCAAAACCACGTGGCCAAGTCATATACTCAGCCTGGCGGATGTTATATACCTGTTCAGTCCATAAGTTGGCCTGCCCACCTTTAATAAATTTTGCATTTGCACCTTCTGGTACCGGGTCAAATTCGTAAGATTTATTTAAACGTAAAGATGCGTAAACCCTTGGCTCTGTTATGGCGTCTGCTTGCATATAATCGATATAAGCAAATTGAGTGGGTGTCATCACTACTTCATGACCAGCTTTTGCGGCATCTAAGCCGTGCTGCATATTACGCCAGCTCATTACTGCTGCAGTTTTAGAAACTCCCCCTTCCAAAACCTCATCCCAAGCCATAAACTTTTTGCCTTTAGATTGGATTATTTTTTCTACTCTTTTTTCAAAATAAGCTTGTACTTCTGGAATGGTTTTTAAACCTTCACGTTTCATCAATTCTTTTATCTGATCGTTCTTTTCCCAAAAATTACGCGCAACTTCATCACCACCAACATGTATATATTCGAAAGGGAAAAGTTGAGCAATTTGACTGAAAACTGTATCTAGAAAAACATATACCTTTTCATTAGCCGGACAAAGGTTATTGTCTACCAATGCTATTGGTGGTGCACCTCTACTCCAATCCATAATTTTCTCGCCACTGCGCACTTTGTAATTAACAGCCTCTGGGGTACAAGATAGTTCTGGATATGCAGCAATGGCAGCCAAGCTGTGTCCAGGTACATCAATCTCTGGCATAATATTTACAAAACGTTCTTTGGCATAGGCTACCAATTCTTTAATGTCCTCTTGAGTGTAAAAACCGCCATAAGTACGAGGCTCATCAGGTTTAGGTGGAATAAAATCTCCAAAGCTACCTGTTCTATCTGCTCTCCATGCGCCAACCTCTGTTAACTTTGGCAAGCCCTTAATCTCAATTCTCCAACCTTCATCATCAGCCAAGTGTAAGTGTAAAATATTGTATTTGTAGCGCACCATGGCATCTATATATTGTTTTACCTCTTGTTTGGTAAAAAAATGTCTGGCAACGTCAAACATTAATCCACGCCATCCTAAGCGAGGGTAATCGGTTACCTCTACACATGGCATTACCCATTTGATACCTTTTACTTCTTCTTTGCTTTCTATTTCTTTAGGTAACAATTGTAAAACACTTTGTACACCATAAAATAAACCAGCTGGCTGATTGGCTCTTACAGTTACCTGCTTTAATCCGACAGTTAAGTGATAACCCTCTGTCCCCAAAGTAGCGTCAGCTTTCTCGTTTAAGATTAACTTAAAAGTAGCAGCTGCAGATGGTGTGTAAACCGTAGTAACATAATGACCCGTTGGAATTGACAATCGCTCTTGCAAAAAAGCAATGGTTTGTTTTAGTTCTGGAGATTTTGAAGCTTGAATTATAATATTTGTTGGCAACTCAAAATGTCCAGATTGTTTAATTACTGAAACAGGTTCTGGTATAATTGCGATTTCTGTGTTGGCATAACCACCTCCATTGAAAGGATTTTCGGCTTCACTTTCTATAGCCTGCGCAAAAATGGAAGCATTTATTAATATAAAAAAAAGAAATGGAACGGAAAATTTCATAGGTGGATGTCTTTATATTTAATTCAACTTGCAATTTATTAATAATTTAATAATTATAAACGCAGTTTTTTGGTTTTAATATGGAACTCGTTTAAATAAATTATAATCATAAACAGAAATGCATAAACAATATTCATCTTGCCAAACAACAATAAATCAGGAGCTAAGGCAAATTCTAAGCTATTCATTGTAGCAATAATTACTAGCTGAAAAATGGCAGAAAAACGAGATCTAATTCCTGATAAAACCCAAATACTCATTCCTATTTCTAAAACTCCAATAGTTTTGGTAATTGGTGAGGCATAAGTTTCGCCCAGAATACGTTCTACTATTTCCTGATGCCTAGGGACAAGATTAAGAACTTTGCAGAAAAGTCCATTTGTAAACCAGACTAGTGCAATACTTATGGTAATGATAAAAGAAATTGATTGACGACTTTTATAAGATAACAGGTTTTCTAATTGCATAAATTACTTCATCATATATGGTTCCATTTTTATAAAGTGTGCCTTTAAATTCACCTTCCAAACAAAAACCTGCTTTTATCAGTACTCGTTGCGATTTGATGTTGGTGTCGTAAGTTGAAGCATAAATTCTACTAATGTCGAATGTTTTGAAACCGTACTCCATCATTAATTTAACGGCTTTGGGCACAATGCCCATTCCCCAATATTCTTCTGCAATCCAATACCCAATTTCGGCATTTTTACAATGTATATCTGTTTTAGGATGTACGCCTATTGAACCTACTGCTTGATCATTAACTATGATAGCAAAGATTTCTGTTGGTGTTGCTGATAAGGCCAAATTGATAAATGCAATACCGTGATCTGTAGTATATGGAAAAGCAAACTTGTTGCTTAAATTTTTGGCAATATTGTAATTGTTAGCGTGTTTTACCAAGCTATCTAAATCGCTTACAAGAAAAGGCCGAAGTTCGAAATTCATAGTATAATTTAATATAATAAAGTTTTGTCATTCAGAGCGAAGCGAAGAATCTATTTTCTTAAATTTAGCTAAGAGATTCCTGCGAAGTCGGAATGACAAAATTATTTCAACGCATCTAAAACTTTAAATAATTTCTTATTAATGCCAGAGCCGTTGTAGTTATTGATGTTAATTACAGCAATATATTTCTGGCCGTTACTCGCAGTATAATATCCGGCATAGGCTGAAACATCATTAATACTCCCGCTTTTTAACTTCATGCCATTATTTTCTGGTAAAGAATTATAAAATGGGGTATACCAATCTTCTTTTTGAGCTTGGAAAAGAATATTTGCCATGGCTAATGTGGTAACTCTAGTTCCAGGAGAAAGCCCACTTCCATCTAAAATATTCAGTGCATTTCGGTCTATTCCTTTTGCACTCCAAAGTTTAATTTCTTCTGCTGCACCATTTTTGGTACTAGGCGTTTTACCGAGTTTCCAAGCAATGGTTTTTAGTAACTGTTCTCCGTAAAGGTTTACACTTTTTTTATTGAACCAATAAACAATCTCGCTTAAATCTGGAGAACTTATAGTGCTAAGTTTTTGGGTAGTACTAGGTAAGGTTTTACCGTCTAAACTTAATTTTCTAGCTGTAGTTGCTTCTTTACTTATTGAAATGTTTAATCGGTTTAAAGTATCTTGTAAACGATAAGCAGCATCAAAAGCTGGATCTGGTAAAGCCAGAGAAATTCCGGATTTGCCAATGCTCATGCCCCAGGTACCACGTAAATAAGCTAAGTTAGTATAAGGGGGTAAATAAGCATAAGCATTATCCCCTGATCCAGAAGCACCTGTTTTTAGTTCATTCACTATTTTGAGATAAGGCATTGCAGGAACAAGTTGATTTACACTTACGTTTGAACCAGTATTACCACCTGGTTTTAGTTTTACATCAAACTGATTTTCTCTCCAGGTTAGGGAAGAACCACCAGCTCCGTAATAATTACCCATGTCTTGCCATATCCATCCTTCTGGCATAGATTGTGTGCCAAATAAACTATCATCCCCAATAATACTTCCTTCTATCTTTTTTATGCCAACACCTTTAATTGCGTTAACCCAAGTAGTTAATATGGTATTTTCTTTGCTCTGCTCGTAACGCCACGATCCCAAAGTCGGGTCTCCACTACCAATAATAATTAAATCACCTTGTAATGTCCCATCAGCAGTAATTTTTCCGCTATAGGCTAAGGTAGTTTGATATTTAAAATCTTTTCCTAAAATGCTAAAAGCAGTGGCAGAGGTAATTACTTTTAAGGTAGATGCGGTAGCTAAACCAATATTTTCATTCTTGGCATATACAATTTTACCTGTTTGTGCATCCAATACACAAAGTGAAGTGATGGCATATTTAGCTTGCTCATCTGATGCTAAGTGTTGATAAGCCTGCTCTAATTTTGCAATTGGAAGTTGAGCGAAACAGTGAAGTGATAATGCTAAAAATAATATGGTTGCTTTAAGTGATTTCATTTTTATAATAAAATGCTAGTATAGTTTTCTTTGTTAATTACAATAGTATCATTAACTGGATATGCATCAGTAAATGTTGTTGGAAATTTCACTTTTTTATTTTCATTCCATTTAATTTCTATGGCGTTTATATTCCCATTAACCTCTTCAATTAAATCAATTTCTTGCTGCTGAAAACTTCTCCAGAAATAATATTTTGCAAATTTGCGCTGATTGTTGCTTTTTTTGATGTACTCACTTATCATATAATTTTCGAAAAGTGCTCCAGTATCTTGTCTTAATGCTAGAGCGCTAAAATTCTGAATTACTGCATTTCTAATTCCATTATCATAAAAGTATATCTTTTTGCTTTTTTTTATCTCGTTGCGTAAATTTTTGCTGTAAGCTGGGAGTTTAAATATTACAAAACACTGCTCTAACAGATCTACATACTTTTCTACAGTCTGTTTATCTGAATCTATAATTTGTCCAAGTTCGTGATAAGAAACTTCATTCCCAACTTGTAATGCTAATGCCTGAATAAGTTTTTCCAATAACAGCGGTTTTCTAATATTTGCTAGAGATAATATATCCTTAAATAAATAGCTATTTGTTAAATTTAATAAAAGCTCTTTTTCTTCGCCAGGATAATTTAAAGCGTCTGGATAACTTCCAAAAATTAATCGTTTTTCTAAAGCCTGCTCTTCTATGATTAGATTGTTATGCTTTACTAATTCTGCTAATGAAAATGGAAAGAGGTTATACTCAAACTTTCTGCCTGTTAATGGCTCTTTTATTCCTGTTGCTAGTTCAAGTGTAGAAGATCCAGTAACAAGTAACTGCACATCAGTAAAATTATCCACTATTATTTTTAAAGTTAGGCCAATGCTTTTAACCCTTTGAGCTTCATCAATAAAAATAATTTTATTACTAGCAATGATCGCTTTTAATCGCTCAAAATTTGCATTCTCTAATGAATTACGAACCTCAACTTCATCGCAATTTAAAAAGATTGACGATAGTCCTGTTTCTTTTACCAATTGTTTTAACAGCGTGGTTTTGCCTACTTGTCTTGCACCAGTTACTACTATTGCCTTTCCTTTAAAAAACTTTGATTTAATGATCGAGTTTAATTCTCTTATAATCACGATATAATCTTTTCTTCAAACAAAAATATATAATTTTTAGATTATAATCTCATTTTTATATATAATTTTTAGATTATAATCTCATTTTTATATATAATTTAGTAGATTAGGGTTTATATTAAACAAAAAAAGTGATGCATTTACGCATCACCTTTATAATTCTATTTATGAAATTTAATGCGATTAAACCAATTCTTTTCTGACTAAATATTCTGCGATTTGAACTGCATTTGTAGCCGCGCCTTTGCGCAAGTTATCAGCAACAATCCACATGTTTAAAGTGTTTGGCATCGATTCGTCTCTACGAATACGACCAACAAAAACCTCATCTTTTTCATGTGCATCTTTCGGCATTGGATATTTCAAGTTTGCCACATCATCTACCACAATGATACCTTCAGTTTTTTCTAATAAAGAAGTCACTTCAGCTAAATCAAATTCATTTTCAAACTCAATATTTACCGATTCAGAGTGACCACCCATTACAGGTATACGAACTGTTGTTGCTGTTAAGCGAATGCTTTCATCACCCATAATTTTACGGGTTTCGTTAATCATTTTCATTTCCTCTTTGGTGTATCCATTCTCAGTAAATACATCAATTTGCGGAATAACATTTAAATCGATTTGATATGGATAAGCCATTTCGCCATCAAAATTACCACTGCGTTCATTCATCATCTGATCAACCGCTTTAACACCAGTTCCAGTTACCGATTGGTAAGTAGAAACAACCACACGTTTAATTTTGTATTTATCGTGTAATGGTTTTAAAGCAACTACCATCTGTATAGTAGAGCAATTTGGGTTAGCGATAATTTTATCATCAAGTGATAATATAGCTGCATTTACTTCTGGCACAACCAAAGGGATTTTTGGGTCCATTCTCCAAGCCGATGAATTATCGATTACAGTTGTTCCTGCTTCTTTAAAACGTGGAGCATGTTCAATTGAGGTACTTCCACCAGCAGAAAATAATGCAATATCAGGGCGCATTCCAATCGCAGTATCCATGCTAACGATTGGAAACTGTTTACCCTTAAACGTAATTAACTTACCTACGCTCTTTTCTGAGGCTACTGGAATTAATTCGGTTAACGGGAAATTTCTTTCTTCCAAAACTTTTAACATTACGGTGCCCACCAATCCGGTAGCACCTACAACTGCAACTTTCATTTTTCTGTTTTTTTATTTATATTTAGTTAATTCTTAATATCTACCAAATATGGGAAAAACTTTACTGATTTTTATGCTGCTGAGTGTTAAACTTGCATTCGGTCAGGTTGTTGATGATTTTAGCGATGGTAATTTCACCGCAAATCCGACATGGATGGGGCAAACAACCTTGTTTAATATCAATGCTGCCAAACAATTACAATCTTCGTTAAGTTCTACAGCTCAAACGGTTAACTTGGTAACGGCTAGTAATCATGCCCTAAATACCAAGTGGGAATTTTTTGTTCAATTAAATTTTGATCCCTCTACAACCAATCAGGCAAGAATTTATTTAATTGCCGATAAAGAGGATTTAAGTGCCTCATTAAATGGCTATTTTGTGCAAATTGGCGAAAGTGGAAGTGCAGATAGTTATGATCTTTATAGACAAAGTGGTACAACTGTTACCAAAATTATAGATGGTGCGGCTAAAACAAGAGCCAATGCAAACTTGCTCACCGCTAGGATCAAGGTAACTAGAAACGATGTTGGCAAATGGGAATTATTTACAGACATAACTGGTGGCAAAAATTACAAAACAGAGGGTAATGTAACGGATAATACATTTGCCAAGAGCAATTGGTTTGGTGTAAGTTGTAAATATACGGCTACGAGATCTGATGGTTTTATATTTGATGATTTTAGCATCACAGAATTAATAGCAGATGTTACACCACCAAGTTTGGTTAGCGTTAATGTAATTGATGAAAATACAATTGACGCAGTTTTTTCAGAAGGTCTAACTACTTCATCAGCCTTGTTAACTAGTAATTATATATTAAGTAATTTAGGTAATCCAACTGCAGTTACTGCTGATAACTTGCCAAATATCTATCGGTTAACTTTTGCAAATGGTTTATCATCAGGAGTATATACACTTACGGTTAATAATGTTAAGGATTTAAAGGGAAATCAGATTGCAGAGGCAAACATGGCTAACTTCGCCTATATCAAACCTTATACTGCAAAGGGTGGAGATGTCGTACTTAATGAGATATTTGCTGATCCTACACCGCAGATAGGTTTACCAAATGCAGAATATATCGAACTATGGAATACTACCGATGAGTATATTCTATTAAAAGGATGGAAGTACGCAGACCTTACTAGTACCTATACATTTTTAGCAGATACCCTAAAACCAAAGGAATACATGATTTTATGTGCAAATGCAGATGTAAATTTCTACAAGCCATTGGGTAAAACTATTGGTTTAAGTCCATGGCCAAGTTTAAATAATGATAAGGATGGTTTAAAGTTAATAGATCAAAACGCAGTAATTATTGATGAAGTAACTTACACAGACAATTGGTACAAAGATGCGGTGAAAAAGCAGGGAGGCTACAGTTTAGAACTTATTGATCCAAAGAATAAATGTAAGGGTATCCAAAATTGGATAGCGAGCAACAGCACTATTGGGGGTACACCAGGGCAACAAAATTCAGTATATCAAAATCAAATGGATTCAGGTCCACCCAAGTTATTAACTGCAACAATAATCGATGAATTAACGATCAGTTTAACATTCAATAAATTTATAGATAGTTTATCAGCTAGTTCATTAAGTAATTATTCCATCAATAATGGAATTGGAAATCCTGCATCAGCTTTACCTCAAGGACCATTATTCACTACAGTAGAACTAAAACTGAGCTTGCCAATAACTAGAGGGATAGAGCATACATTAACCCTAGCTAATTTAAAAGATTGTGCAGGCAACTCGATAGATCCGATTGCAAATACAGCGAAGCTATTTTTAGCTAAAGAAATAAAAGCAGGAGATATACTAATTAGTGAAGCCTTGATTAACCCTAGGGCTGGAGGAGTAGATTTTATAGAGATTTATAACAGCACAGATCAGACATTAGACCTTAAAGAATTAAGATTAGCGAATGTTGATGCGGCTGGGAATGTTTCGAGTATTAGGAATGTAAGTACAAACACAGTTTTTATGCCAGCTAAAACCTATTGGGTATTATCTAGTAATGCCCAAAATATCAAACTGGAATATAATGTAAAGTATCCTAATCAATTGGTGCAGATGGTAAGTTTGCCTAGCTACAATAATGATAAAGGCAACATTATTTTATTAACAGATAAAAGTACCATAGACCGTTTTGATTATCATGAAGGGATGCACCTTCCTTTAATGCAAAATGTTAAAGGTGTTTCTTTAGAGAGAGTTTCTCTCCAAGCCAAAACTAATGAGGTTGGTAATTTTAAATCTGCAGCGGCTGCTGTAGGCTATGCTACCCCAACTTATCGAAACTCTCAAGAGGAAGATGTAAATACACTAACAAATAAAGTGAGTTTAGCTGCTAAAACATTTTCGCCAGATGGCGATGGTTTTGAAGACCTATTGCAGATAGATTATCGTTTTATAAACAATGGCAATTTAGCCACCATTAATATTTATACCGATAGGGGAGTTTTGGTAAGGAAATTACAAAGAAATACTACCATTGCTACTGAAGGAAATTTTATTTGGGATGGCTTAAATGATAGTGGGCAATTGAGTAAAATTGGTATTTACATCATAAAATTTGATGCCTTTGCATTGAACGGAAAAACAGAAAGCTTTAAGCAAACTTGTGTGTTGGCCGCTAAATTATAACGATTTATTTAAACAATATCAAAAAAGGATTGTTGTTTTTTAAAATTGCTAGTTATGAAATATAGAAAATTATTGACCAAGTGTTTTACTCACAAATCTAATAACACAGCACATGTAGCTGTAGCAGTAGTGGCAGGTTTAGCCGCTGGAGCAATCATAAGTATTTTATTTGCACCAGATAGTGGCTCTGGCACTAGATCAACTATTGGCAATAAAGCTAAAGGAGTAGGGGATGGTATTAGAGATACTTATAGTTCTTTAAAAAATCGCTTAACCAACAGTGTTGAGGAAATAGAAGAAGTTGTAGAAAATGAAGTTCCTCATTATGTGCAGAAAACCGTTAAAAAACGTAAATCTGATATTAAAGATATTATTCATGATGCCCATGTTGATGATCACCATAATGATCAGCCAATAAGCTAAATTAAAATACTATTTTTAGGGGATTAATTTATCAATGGAATTTATCCTGTCTAAGCTACTTTTATTTTTAATTAAACCTATTGTTTGGGTAGTTTGCTTATTTATAGTTGGTGTATTTGCTAAGAAGGCTTCCATTAAGAGGAAGTTTTTTGTTACTGGTTTGGTTTTGCTTATTTTCTTCTCTAATGGTATTATAGGCAGTTTAGCCTTTAACCTTTTTGAAGCTAGTTATCCAACGGAAAGAAATTATGATGTGGGAATAGTTTTAGGTGGCTTTTCTGCTATCAATAAAAGGAATAATCAAATTGCTTTTGGCAATAGCAGCGACAGGCTTTTCCAGGCTATTTCTTTATACAAAAAGGGTAAAATTAGGCGAATTTTAATTAGTAGTGGAAGTGCTAATCTGTTTAAATCAGGTCCAAAGGAAGCTGATTTAGCAGCTAAATATTTGAAGCAAATTGGTATTCCATATACTGTAATTCTCATTGAAAATCAGAGTAGAAATACAATAGAAAATGCCAGTTATAGTGCAAAAATTATAACTGAAAAGATACCCAATGCAAGCGTATTGGTAATTACTAGTGCTTGGCATATCCCAAGAGCTAAATTAATTTTTTCTAACCATTTTAAAACTCCTATATACTATTATCCGACCAATTATATTGGCAAAAGCGAATATGATTGGTCGGATTTTATAGTCCCTAGTACCGAAGCACTAGGTAATTGGGAAATTCTATTTAAAGAATGGATAGGTTTAATTACCGATAGATTCAGAAAGTAATTATAGTAATTCTTTATGTACGTAATCAAAGCTTGTTTTAATTGAGCCTAATTCATCTGGTTGGTAATTAAACTCGTGTTCTACGTAATAATGTTTTACGCCAGCTAGTTTAGCACCTGTAAATATCGATTTAAAATTAACAGCGCCATTACCTACTTCTGTGTTCACATCTTTATTCTTTTTATCGATATCTTTAATGTGCCACATGGTAAAACGACCTGGGTGTGCTTTAAATAAAGCTAGTGGATCTACCTGAGAACGAACAGCCCAATACAAGTCTAATTCAAAATCTACCAATTTTTTATCGGTTTCTGCGAGTAGAATGTCGTAACCGGTTTGGTTACCGAATTTGGTGAATTCAAAATCATGGTTATGATAACCTAATTTTAAACCCGCTGCTTTGCACATTTCTGCGGCTTCGTTTAATTTCGCTGCAATCTTTTTGTAATCATCTTCAGTTTTTCTCAGGCCGCCACCAAGATATGGCACTACTACATATTTACTGCCAAGCACGTTCGATGCTTCGATGTATGATTTTAATTCATCGCTTGTTTTCCCAGCAATAAAATTATCCATTCCAAAATGGCCACTAGGTGAGGTTAACCCATTTTCTTTTAATAAACCAGCAAAAGCTTTAGAATCTAAACCCCAAAAGCCTCCTTTTGCTGAATATCCATACGTTTCTACTTCTTTATAACCAATTGCTGCAACTTTTTGTATAATTCCTTTAATATCATTTTTAATAATATCTCTTAAACTATACAACTGCAAACCAATAGGTTTTTTGGCAATGGGCGTGCAAGCAAATGACGGTGCAACCGCAACTGCTGCAGCAAATAATCCGGTTTGTTTTATAAATGTTCTTCTAGAATTCATGCTTTGGGATTAAGATTGAATATTATAATTCAGTTTCTGTTTTTACGTCTTTGTTAGTGTCTTTAAAAAATATCAAGAAGAGAACCACTACTAATGCTGCAATTGAAGCGGGTACAATCCATATATTATACCAATTATGTCCTCCATCTACAACATATTTGTTAACAATCATGCCAGATATTATTGATCCAATTAACATACCTACCCCATAAGTGGCAAGTGTTATGAAGCCTTGAGCCGCGCTTTTAAATTTCTCTCCAGCTAACTTATCCGTATAGATTTGGCCAGTAACGAAGAAGAAATCATAACAAATTCCATGTAGTACAATGCCAGCAATTAACATCCAATAGTTAGTATCAGCATTGCCAAATGCAAAAAATAAATACCTAGCCACCCAAGCAATCATACCGATTGCCAACATTTTCTTAACGCCTAAACGCACGGAAAACAAAGGCATTAATAGCATAAATAATGTTTCAGATACTTGACCAAGAGACTGAATTCCAGCAGCTGATTTCATTCCAACTTCATTTAGAAATGGATTAGTAAAGTTGTAATAGAATGCTAGTGGAATACAAATTGCTACCGATGATAAAAAGAATAAGAGATAAGATCTGTTTTTTAACAAACCTATAGCATCTAAGCCTATAATTTCTCCAAAACTAGTTTTTTCACCCTTTTTAACTGGTGGTGTATTTGGTAATATAAAGCTAAATAAACCAAGAATTATAGAGGCAATAGAAGCCATTTTAAATGTTAAGATCAAATTCCCATCTTGTTCCCAATTTAACCATCCAATTACTAAACCGGCAATAATCCAACCGATAGTGCCAAATACTCTTATAGAAGGAAATTCTTTTCCTGGATTATTCATTTGTTTAAATGAAATGGAGTTGACCAAAGCTAGGGTCGGCATGTAAGCAATCATATACCCTAATATGAAAGGGAAAAAGCTTTCGAAATTTAGAGATGTTGCGGCAAACCATAATAGTATTCCGCCAGCAAGGTGTAAAACTCCAAGAACTTTTTGGGCAGAGAAAAACTTATCAGCTATTAAGCCGATGATAAACGGAGCTATGATTGCCCCTAAGGATTGAGTGCTGTAAGCAGATCCAATTTGTACATCATCGGATAGAAGGTTTTTACCTAGGTATGTACCCATGGTCACAAACCAGGATCCCCAGATAAAAAATTCTAGGAACATCATAAAGGAGAGCTTAACTCGAATAGTTGGATTCATTTGATTGATAGTTTATAGGTGATGGTCAATAGTTGATGGCCATGAACCATCTACTATCATCCATTAGCTGTTTTATAATTCTTTAATTGAAATATTTTTGTACCACACTTCATCTCCATGATCTTGAAGACCAATTTTGCCAGTTTTAAAGGTAGCAAAACCTTGCCATTTAGCAAATTTGCTGGAGTTTAGTAGTGCTTTCCAATTATCGTCCCACATGGTAGTTTTTACAATTTCAACGCCATTTAATATTAAAGTTAAATTGCCATTGTTGCTGATGATTTCGGCTTTGTTCCATTCGCCCAAAGCTTTAACTGGCTCAGAAGAACTTTTTACGATATCATATAAATCTCCGGCTCTGTGTTTGGTAATTTTTGCATCTGGGTGACCATCATTATCAATTACCTGCATTTCTGGTCCGGTTAAATAAGTTTGTGAATATTTCGGATCTTCATGGATGTAAAAAATAATTCCACTGTTTGCCTTTGGTGCAACTTTCCATTCTGCTTTAAAATGGAAATTAGTATATTCTTTATCGGTAACTAAATCGCCGCCACCATCTTTGCCTTTTTTGCTAGGGTTCATGTGTAAAGCACCATCTTGCACTTCCCATGCACTACCCACGGTTTTTTTATTGTAAGAATGCCAGCCAGTTGTGGTTTTGCCATCAAAAAGGGAGGTAAAACCTTTAGGTGTTTTAGTCTTAGAAGTTGAACTACAACCTGAAATAAGGACGATTATTACTAAATAAATATATTGTTTCATTATTAATTTGAGTTTAAAATTTAAGAACCTAAGGTCCAACCTTTGCGATATTCGCGTTTTACAAATTGATTTACATCATCGAAATTGGTCACTTTCATGGCAATGTTATCCCATAGCAGTTTGGTGTATCTTCCTGGATAAGTAATTTTGCCTTCAGCATCTTTACGCTGAATATCTGCCCCTCGAATAGCCAAATTGGCCATCAATAATGCTTCTGTTAAAGGACCAGCAATTTCAAATGGAGAACTTAATTCTTTTTTACCATAACCGGCAATACTGGCTTCAACCCATTGTGCGTAATGTCCATTTTCTTGGTTTGCTACACGAGCAAATTTTTGAGCTACTTTAATATCTTTAGTTTTACTTAAAGGTAAAAGTTGTGGATTTCTGCCATAAGTACTGCTCATCATTTTACCTTTTGTACCGATAAATAAGGTTCCGTTGCCACCATCGCCAAAAATTTCATTGGCACCTAATTCTTCTGGTCTTTCTGGCTGTATGCCACCATCCATCCAATGTACTGTAACATCGCCTGTGGTTTTATTTGTTTTAGGAAACTTTAAGGTTACATGACTAGAAGGAGGGCAGCTATCTGGGAAATATCCACGTTTAAACTCATCAACATAAACAGAACCAACGCTTGCTTGAACCTCAGATGCATATTTCAAATTGAGTACGCTAAATGGAGTTTCTAATAAATGGCAGCCCATATCACCTAGGGCACCTGTTCCATAATCCCACCAGCCACGCCAGTTAAATGGCACCAATTTATCAACGAAGTCTTTATAAGGTGCAGTCCCTAGCCATAAATCCCAGTCTAACTCTTTAGGAATTTCTGCTTTGTTTGCAGACCACGGAATACCTTGAGGCCAAACAGGTCTGTCAGTAAATGCGTAAACGGTATGTACATCTCCAATTAAGCCAGCGTCATACCATTCTTTCATTTGACGAGGGCCATCGTTCGATGCACCTTGATTACCCATTTGTGTTACTACCTTGTATTTTTTTGCAGCCTCTGTAAGCATTCGAGCCTCGTAAATATCGTGCGTGAGTGGTTTTTGAACATACACATGTTTGCCCAATTGCATTGCCGCTAAGGTTTGTATGGCATGGTTATGATCTGGAGTAGATACAGTAACGGCATCGAAGTTTTTATGTTCTTTATCAAACATCTCCCTCCAATCTTTATAAAATTTGGCTTTTGGGAAACGTTTAACGCTATTTGCTGCTCTGCGTGTATCTACATCACATAAATAGGCAATATCAGCTTTACCACTTTCGTGTATCAAGCGTAAATCAGAATCTCCCTTTCCTCCAACACCTATACCCGCAACAATTAACCGATCACTTGGTGCTAGAAAACCCTGTCCTCCAAGGACATGGCGAGGAACAATCATAAAAGCAGCAGCTGTAATTGCTCCTGTTTTCAGAAAATTACGTCTGCCTTTATCTTCTGTTACTTTTTTTACATTATCCATTTGGTTAGAATTTAATGCTTGTTTATTTTTTTAGCGAAAGAATATATTTTACCATCACTTTAGCTTCGTCTTCAGTAATTTTAGCATGTGGCGTCATTGGTACTGTTCCCCAAACCCCTTTACCACCTTTAACAATTTTGCTAGCTAATAAAGCTATATTTTCATCTGTTGCAGGGTATTTAGCCGCAATTTCTTGGTAAGAAGGACCAATGATTTTGTTTTCTTTATTATGGCAGCCAATACAATCTGACTTAGCAATAGCTACTTCTCCAGGATCCATTGCTGGTTTACTTACTGCTGGAGGGGGAGTAGTGTTAGCTGTATTTGTTTCGGTTGTTTCTGTTGAACCACCGCCACAAGCGGCTAAAAATAAGGTTACTGCGCTTAAGACTAATAATGTTCTTTTCATTGTGTGTTAATTTTGAGGATGATTTTCCTCTAGTTTTATATGCCTAAAATTGTTTTGTTTAAATTTTCGTCGCTACCTGCCGATGCAAAATCATCAAATGCTTTAGTAGTTACAGGGATGATGTGTTTTTTGATGAATTCGGCACCTTCGCGAGCTCCGGTTTCTGAATCTTTAATGCAACATTCCCATTCCATTACTGCCCAACCTTTAAAATTGTATTGTGCCAATTTGCTAAAGATGCGTTTAAAATCTACTTGCCCATCTCCTGGAGAACGGTATCTGCCAGCTCTATTTGCCCAACTTTGATAGCCTCCAAATGTGCCTTGTTTACCTGTGGGATTAAATTCCGCATCTTTTACATGGAAAGCTTTGATCCTTTCGTGATAAAAATCGATGTATTGGATATAATCTAACTGTTGCAGTACAAAGTGAGATGGATCGTATAGCAAACAAGCTCTTTTGTGATGATTTACTTTATCTAAGAACATCTCATAAGTTTCGCCATCAAACAAATCTTCACCTGGATGTATTTCATAACAAATATCAACGCCACAGTTATCAAATTCGTTTAGAATGGGTAGCCAGCGTTTTGCTAATTCGGTAAATCCATCTTCTACTAATCCTTCTGGTCTTTGTGGCCATGGATGAAAAGTATGCCATAATAATGAACCACTGAAAGTTGCATGGGCGTTTAGACCCAGATTTTGAGAAGCTTTGGCAGCATATTTTAATTGTTGCACTGCCCATTCTGTTCTTGCTTTCGGGTTTCCTTTTACTTCATTGGCTGCAAAGGCATCAAATAAAGTATCATAAGCAGGATTAACAGCAACTAATTGTCCTTGTAAATGGGTAGAAAGTTCTGTGATCTGCAATCCATAATTTGCTACTTGTCCTTTCAATTCATCAGCATAAGTTTTACTTTCTGCAACAAGTTTAAGGTCGATAAAACGTTTGTCTAAAGTTGGTAGCTGTATGCCTTTAAAGCCTAGGCCTTTCGCCCATTGGCAAATGCCATCAAGCGAATTAAAAGGGGCTTCATCTCCAATAAATTGGGCTAAAAATACGGCTGGTCCTTGTATTGTTGTCATTGTTTTTAAATTTTAAAATCGTACCATTTTTGATCAGATTTGCTTGAAGCCACTACGTTTTCTATAAAAGCCATTCCTCTAACACCTTCATTAGCTGTAGGGAAATCTAACATTGCTGCACTAGGTTGTTCTCCGTTTTGTTTAGCCATTAAAGTAAGTGCAAAGTTTTTATAGATATTGGCAAAGGCTTCTAAATATCCTTCTGGATGCCCAGATGGTGTTCTGGTATTAAATTTGGCAATATCAGACATGTAACTTGTACCTGTTCTGTAAACTTGCATGGGTTGGTCTAGCCATTTAACCGTTAATGTATTCGGTTCCATTTGATGCCATTCCATTCCGCCTTTTTCGCCATAAACATAAATCTTTATGGCATTTTCTTCACCAGCAGCAATTTGAGATGCCATTAATAGGCCATTTGCTCCATTATCAAATTTTAGCAATACATTTCCATCATCATCCAAAAGCCTATCTTCTACCACAATGTTTAAATCTGCACATATTTTGGTAATCTGTAAACCCGAAATATATTCGGCTAAGTGAGCGGCATGAGTACCTACATCTGCCATGCAACCACTTATGCCACTTTTTGATGGATCTGCACGCCAAGCAGCTTGTTTGTTATCGTTAGGGGCAGGTAAACTTAACCAACCTTGTGGGTACTCTACAACTACCTTTCTAATTTTTCCTAAAGCGCCATCTTTTACCATTTGTTTCGCTTGTTTTACCATCGGATAGCCCGAATAAGTATGCGTTAAACAAACAAACAGACCTGTTTCATCAGCTTTTTGCTTTAATGCTTTGGCTTCTGCTAAGGTTAAAGTAATCGGTTTATCTATAACCACGTGGAAACCATGAGCTAGTGCCATTATTGCCGGCTCGAAATGGAGGTTATTAGGCGTAACAATACTTACAAAATGTATTCTTTCATTTGCAGGCAGTTTACTTTCTGCAGTTATCATGTCTGCATAACTGGTATATGTTCTATCTTCTGAAAGGAAAATTTCCTCGCCAGATTTTTTTGCATTTTCGGGATTTGAGCTTAAGGCAGCGGCAGTTAATTCAATTAATCCATCTAAATTGGCGGCCATGCGATGTACAGCGCCAATAAAGGCACCTTTACCACCACCAATCATTCCCATTCTTATTTTTTGTTTCATAGTTTTTTGAGCTAAAAGAATAAAGACCAAAGCTTAAAGCGATATTTAATGCTTTATACTTTAAGCTTTCCTCTTTCTAAATGTTTCCTTTTTTCAATTCACTTACGGCAAAATCACATGCTCTAGCAGTTAACGCCATATAAGTTAGCGATGGATTTTGGCAAGCTGCTGAAGGCATACATGAACCATCGGTTACAAACACGTTTTTAACCTCATGCATTTGGTTCCATTTGTTTAGCACGGAAGTTTTTGGGTCGTGGCCCATACGAGCTGTCCCCATTTCATGAATAGCCATGCCTGGTGTAGAGCCATTATCGTAAGTACTTACGTTTTTGATACCTGCTGATTCCAACATTTCTGCCGCATCATTCATCATATCTTTACGCATTTTAAACTCATTGTCTTTAAACTCGCAATCGATAGCTAAAACCGGTTGACCCCATTTATCTTTTTTGGTTTTATCAATATACACATGGTTTTCGTGGTATGGAAGAGACTCCCCAAAACCGCCTAAGCCCATACTCCAAATGCCTGGGGTTGAGATTAAATCCTTAAAATCTCCACCAAAAGCCAATTCTGCGATGTCATTATGCCATCCCGAGCGACTTGCACCACCTTGATAGCCAAAACCACGTACATAATCGCGTTTATCATTCCCTATATTTCTATAACGAGGAATGTAAACCCCATTCGCTCTTTTTCCATAAATATATTTATCATCAAAACCTTCGGCTTGGCCAGAGGCGCCACAACGGAAATGGTGATCCATTAAATTATGACCTAATTCTCCGCTTCCATTACCTAATCCGTTTGGATGCTCGGGAGAAGTGGAATTTAATAGTAAAAACGTAGAGCCAAGCGTAGAGCCATTTACAAAAACAATTTTTGCAAAATATTCAATATGCTCCATCGTTTCAGAGTCGATAATTCTTACACCTTTTGCTTTTTGAGTCTCTTTATCATAAATTATTTCGTTAACCAAAGAAAAAGGTCTTAGTGTAAGATTTCCTGTAGCAACAGCTGCTGGTAAGGTAGAAGATTGTGTGCTAAAATAAGCGCCAAAAGGGCAACCACGGCTACATAGATTTCTATACTGACAGCTACCTCTACCACCGTGTTCTACGGTTAAGTTTGCAGTGCGGCCCATAGTCATAATACGACCTCTATTGTATTTCTTTTCTATCCGTTCTTTTACAACTTTTTCTACGCAGTTCATTTCCATGGCTGGTAAAAACTGACCATCTGGAAAGTGAGGATAGTTTTCTACCGAGCCACTAATTCCAGCAAACTTCTCTACATAATCGTACCATGGGGCAATGTCTTTATAACGAATTGGCCAATCAACGCCATGACCATCTTTCAAGTTGTCTCCAAAATTTAAGTCGCTTAAACGGTAACTCTGGCGACCCCACATTAAAGATTTTCCACCTACATGGAAACCACGATACCAATCAAATCTTTTAACTTCGGTATACGGGCATTCTAAGTCGTTTACCCAAAAACTTTCGTTATATTCTTGGTAAGGATAATCTCTTTTTTGTACAGGATGGGTGTCTTTTTGGGCTTCGGTCAATTTTCCACGATGCTCAAATTCCCAAGGCTTTTTCATTGCCGTAGTATAGTCTTTAATATGTTCTACGTTTCTACCACGTTCAAGTAGTAAAACTTTTAATCCTTTTTCAGTAAGTTCTTTGGCAGCCCAACCACCACTAATTCCAGATCCCACTACTATGGCATCGTAGGTATTTTGCGCTGTTGCTTTAGTATTTAAATTCATTTGTGTAAGAGATAAATAGGGTTTATGCGTAAACTCGTTGACCAGGTTTAAGATCAACACAGCCATCGTAACGGCCAGGTATTTCTACAAATTCATAGGCTTTTGTAGCTCCAACTTCAGAAGTAAAGAAGCCAAGAATGGTTAGGTCTCTGGCAATGGCAAAAAACTGAGGCGTTGTTTTTGGTGCTTCTTTGGCAGCCATTGGATTACCTGCTTTTTCCTTTTCTGGTTTGGCACCCTGTGTATCTTGCTCTAATTTTGCTGCAGCATCATTTTTGTCTTTTTCTGCTTTTTGTGCGGCAACAGTTTCATCACGTACCTTAGTTATTAATTGTTCTCTTTCTTTAACGGAAATTGCTAGGAATGATTTCCCAAAATCTTTTTTAGAACGAGTTTCAATGTCTTCTAAGCCTTTTACAAACGCTTTTTGTGCCTCTTCTGGGTAGCAATCTTTAACCATCATGGTAATGAATGGTCCGACGTTTGCCGCTGTAGCTCCAGGAGACATTTTTGTAGTAGGAATAATGATATCGGCGATTTCTGCAACTAGTTTTTCTTGGTCTGCAGTAAATAATTTACCATTTGTTTTTCCAGGTTCATTGCAACTATCGAATAAAGTTGCGATTGTAGTTGCTGATAAAGCACCGCCAATTAAAAAAGCGACACTTTTTACTGCTTCTCTTCTGTCCATATACTTTGGTTATTTGTTTTGTGCCATTAAATTAGGTAAAATATATCCACTTAAAGAAGCTATGGTATAATTTATAACGTGTATCTGCGACACATAAAAAAAAAAGCCTTTAATTACTTAACTAAAAGGTTTTAGTAAATGTAAAAATTAGCTTACAAAATCCAAACTAATTTTAAAAAATTATCATTTTATGTATTATAAGGTTTGTTCCATTTTTTTACCTTTGTCAAATATCCTTAATGTATGAGCGAAAAAATATTAGTGCTAGGTTCTAACGGACAAATAGGTACAGAGTTGGTTACTGCATTGCGTAAAGCATATGGCAATGATAACGTGGTGGCTTGCGATATCCGCAGGCCAGATTACGAAACCAAAAATGCGGGTCCATTCGAATTTGTTAACGTTTTAGATAAGGAAATTTTAAAGGATATCTTTACCAAATATAAACCAAGCCAAGTTTATTTATTAGCGGCATTGTTATCTGCCACTGGCGAACAAAATCCTAAGCTAGCTTGGGATTTGAACATGAATGGTTTATTGAATGTGCTAGATTTAGCGCTCATCTTTAAAACTGCAAAAGTATATTGGCCAAGTTCAATCGCCGTTTTCGGACCGAACTCGCCAAAAGAGAATACACCACAATTTTGTACCATGGATCCCAATACCGTTTATGGAATTAGTAAATTGGCTGGCGAACGTTGGTGCGAATATTATTATCAAAAATATAACTTAGACGTAAGAAGCATCCGTTATCCAGGATTGATTAGTTGGAAAGCTGCTCCAGGTGGAGGAACTACCGATTATGCCATCCATATTTTTCACGAAGCTTTGAAAAAAGGAAGTTACGCTTCGTTTTTATCTGCCACTACAGAACTGCCAATGATGTATATGGATGATGCCATTCGTGGTACAATTGAATTAATGGATGCACCAGCAGATCAGATTTCGATTAGATCGAGTTATAATTTTGGAGGAGTTAGTTTTACACCAGAGGTACTAGCTGCAGAAATTAGCAAACATATTCCTGATTTTAAATTAACTTACGCCGAAAATGATCCTCGTCAGGATATTGCCAACAGTTGGCCGCAATCTATTGATGATAGTTTTGCAAGAAAAGATTGGGCATGGAAACCAGAATTTGATTTGGGGAAAATGACCGAAGATATGTTATTAAATTTAAAGAAATAAATAAAAGGTAGAGGGCAGGAAGGTTGAAGGCTTTAAGGGCTTAAAGACTAAAGTTGAAACTGCCTGCCGCAGGCAGGGACAAAAGAGGAAATAAATCATAAAAAAATAAAGGTGGAAGGATGAAGGGTTGAAGGCGTAAGGTCTCATATCTCACATCTCAATACTCAATACTAACAAAATGGGAAGAGCATTCGAATTTAGAAAAGAAAGAAAATTTAAGCGTTGGGCTAAAATGGCCGTTCAGTTTACACGTATCGGTAAAGATATTGTAATGGCGGTTAAAGAATCTGGACCTCATCCAGAAACCAACTCTCGTTTACGTACAGCTATGCAAAATGCTAAAGCTGTAAATATGCCAAAAGATAGGGTAGAAGCTGCAATTAAGCGTGCTTCTGATAAATCGATGGCTAATTACGAGGAAATTGTTTATGAAGGCTATGCGCCACATGGCGTTGCCGTTTTAATTGAAACCGCTACTGATAATACCAATAGAACGGTGGCCAATGTGCGCAGTTATTTTAATAAAACTGATGGTTCATTAGGTAAAACAGGCTCATTGGATTTTGTGTTTAACCGTAAATCCATTTTCAGGTTTGTGCCTGCAGAAGATTTAGATTTAGAAGAATTAGAGTTTGAATTGATTGATGCTGGTTTGGAAGAATTGTATGTTGAAGCTGATGAAGAAGGTAATGATATTGCCGTAGCGCAAGGAACTTTCGAAAATTTTGGTCCATTGCAAAAAGCTTTGGAAGAAAAAGGTATTGAATTGAAAAGTTCGAAGTTAGAACGCATCGCTTTATCACATCACGAAGTTACAGAAGAACAAGCTTTAGATGTTTTAAAACTGATCGATAAATTAGAAGAGGATGATGACGTTCAGGCCGTCTATCATAACATGGCTGAATAAATATTTGACATCCGATAGCTATCGGATCAGAGCGAAGCGAAGAATCTATAAAAGATTAAAAAGGCTTGGAGATACATTCTTCAAGCCTTTTTAATTAATATTTTGAAGAGCAAAACCCGCACTTATCGTTTAGTTCAGTCCCGCCATCGCTGCAAGCCCTCATTTCGCTGCGCTTCATTCCGGGCTTTTCGCTTTGTCGGGTCTAGGTTACTTAGGTTTGCCTTACTATTAAACAGCAGCGAAAATGACAGACCTCGTAGGTTTAAGTTTTGTTAATGACGGCGTTGCCGTTTAAACATTTAAATCCGCAAAAACATAAATTGCTTAATGATTTTAGAAATTATCAATATTCTGCTTATGTAGCATCAGGTTTGAAAAGAGAAGAAGTTTTAGAAAGGTTTGGAGGTCTTGAACTTTTTAAAAAATATCACTTAGAAAAGAAAGATGTTGTGATTTACTTTTTATGACTAAATAACCAAGGCATTAACTCTGGTTCTGCAAAAGTGGCATCCCAACTGTTGTGGTTCGCTTTTGGATAAATGGTATATTTAGGTGGATTGCTCAACCTTTTTAACTCTCTATAAACACTGTAAGAAAGCTGTGGGTTTACTACATCGTCCAATCCGCCATGGAAAATCCATAACGGCACATTTTTATATTTTTTTGCATTTGCAGGATTATCACCACCACAAATAGCAAATGCTGCAGCAAAAGTTTTAGTTCTTCTTCTCAAAATTTCGAAAGTTCCCATTCCGCCCATTGATAAGCCGCCCACATAAATTCTACTGTTATCGGCAAAAGGTTTGTTAACATAAGCATCGGTAAGTTTTAATAGAAGCGCCATCGATTTTGTTGGCTCTCCACCTTTAATGAACGTGAAAAAACGTTTATCGCTTACCGTTTGGATATCTACATTAGACCAGTAACTGTTCTCTGCACATTGCGGAAAAATCACAATTGCAGGTGTGCTTTTTCTGAATTTATCGGCTAGGAATAATTTACCTCCGTTAGCTAATTGTTTTTGATTGTCGTTGCCACTTTCTCCTCTGCCATGCAAAAAGAAAACAATTGGGTACTTTTTTGTTTCATCAAAGTTTTCTGGGTATAGAATTCTGTATTTGATGGTATCAGTACCCACAATAAAATTCTCTTTTTTATATAAAGATAAATCTTGTGCAAAAGCTGATGAAATAAGTAGACAAAGCGTAAAAATTAATGCTATTTTTTTCATAATTATATAAGCCCCTTAGGGGTTTGGGGTTTATTTGACTAGTTTAAAACTGGTTTCTTTAACGTCTCTAGAATTTGCTCCGATAAACAACTTAAAATCTCCAGGCTCGGCAACAAACTTTAAGTTAGAATTGTAGAACTTTAAGTCTTCTTCAGTAATGGTAAAGCTGACATCTTTAGATTCACCCGCTTTTAAGCTGATTTTTTGGAAACCTTTCAATTCTTTTACTGGTCTGGTTATGCTACCTACCAAATCTCTTGTGTACAGTTGTACCACTTCTTTGCCATCATATTTACCATTGTTGGTTAGTTTAACGGTAGCTGTAATCGATTTACCACTTAATAGCGTATTTGAGCTTAACTTGATATCGCCAAAAGTAAAATTGGTGTAACTTAAGCCATATCCAAAAGGGTAAAGTGGGTCATTAGTTACATCTAAATAATTAGAACGGAACTTCGTGAATTTTCCAGCTTCTGGTCTACCTGTGTTTTTGTGAGCATAGTAGAGTGGAATTTGTCCTACATTTTGTGGGAAAGTTGCAGTTAATTTACCTGAGGGATTTATATCGCCAAATAAAACATCAGCTATAGCATTTCCTGCTTCGCTACCCGGAAACCATACATTTAATATAGCAGGTAAATTTTCATCCTCCCATTTTAATGCTAATGGGCGACCTGTAAATAAAACCAATACTACAGGTTTACCTGTTTTTGCTAATTCTTTTAATAAGTTCTTTTGTGTTTGCGGAATTTCGATATTAGTTACACTGCTACTTTCGCCGCTAAATTCTGAGCCTTCACCCATTACGGCTACAATTACATCAGATTTTTTGGCAACTTCTAGGGCTTCTTTAATCAGCTCTGCTTCAGTTCTCGGATCGCGTTTGTAAGTTTTGTTATGAACATTCACATAGCGATGTTCCATAACTGAATCGGCCAAGAAATTAGAACCACGTGCTGTGATGATTTTGGCATTGTTACCTAGCACATTTTTTAAACCTTGCAATACCGTAATAGATTGGTCCAATAAGGCAGCCACACTCCAAGTACCATACATATTTGCAGTATTATCTGCCAAAGGACCAATTAAACCAATAGTTCCCGATTTTTTTAAAGGTAAAGTGTTATTGCTATTTTTTAACAATACAAAACTTTCTGCTGCAATTTCTCTTGCCACCTGGCGATTTTCTGGAGTAAATACTTCCTTAGCGGCTCTAGTTGGATCGCAAAATTTATAGGGATCAGTAAATAGGCCTAATTTATATTTTGCTTCTAAGATTAACCTGCAAGCACTGTTAATTTGTTCGATGGTAACTTTTTTCTCTGCTAATGATTTTTTTAAAGTGGTTAAGAAACCATCGCCAACCATATCCATATCTATACCAGCATTTAATGCCAATGCAGAAACGGTTTGCAAATCGCCCATACCATGTTCGATCATTTCCGGTATACCGGTATAGTCCGTAACTACGAAACCTTTAAAACCCCATTCTTTACGCAAAACATCAGTCATCAACCATTTACTTGCGGTTGCTGGTATACCTTCAACTTCGTTAAAAGAAGCCATTATACTAGCCGAACCGGCATCTATTGCTGCTTTGTACGGAGGTAAATATTCATTGTACATTCTTACACGGCTCATATCTACTGTATTGTAATCTCGTCCGGCTTCGCCTGCACCATAGAGCGCATAGTGTTTAACACAAGCCAAAATTTCATTATTTGCCTGTAATTTACCTTGATAACCTGTTACCATTGCTTTAGCAATTTGAGAACCTAAGTACGCATCTTCACCACTTCCTTCAGAAATACGCCCCCAACGCGGGTCTCTAGAAATATCTACCATCGGAGAGAAAGTCCAATTGATACCGCTTGCACTGGCTTCGATGGCACCTATTCGAGCCGATTTTTTAATGGCAGCCATATCCCAGGTAGCACTTATGCCCAAAGGGATTGGGAAAACCGTATGGTAGCCGTGAATCACATCCATGCCGAATAGCAAAGGAATTTTCATTCTACTATTTTCTACTGCAATTTGCTGTACAGCTTTAATTTTATCTACACCTTTAATGTTAAAAAGACCACCTACCTGACCTGCTTTAATTTTTTTGCTGATATCAGAACTATTAGCTTGGCCAGTAGTAATATCGCCAGAGCTTGGTAAATTCAGTTGTCCTATCTTTTCATCAACAGTCATTTTAGACATTAATGTGCTGATAAAAGTATTCATTTTCTGTTGTGCAGGATCTACTGTTTTTTTCTGCTGTGCAAAAACTGAGCTGAATAAGAGGGCGGCTAATAAAAATAAGGGGCTATATTTTCTCATTTGTGGTATATATTATTTTTTGTAGGTAAAACCTAGTTTTGTTAATCCTTGTTGTATTTCTGGAGCACTCATAAAAAGATTCCATATTAATCCTGTTCTGCCATTTTCTATCATAACCACAATTGGGCCTTGGTCTATACCGATGTAACGTTTTGGAAACCAGTTTGCAGTTTCGCTATAAGCATCATAAAAGCCAAATTCTCCCCAAACTTTATCGCCTAGGTTTTCGTAGAGATTTCTAATTACCTGCATACTTTCTTTGGGTGCATAAGGGTAAGATGAAAGTGCAGCTGTCGGACTAATTACACCAAAATCTTCATCTGGCATATGTGCAGCATAACCTTTAACAGAGTAGCTTGCAGTTAAGCCCCAAGAATTTTTACCATAACCTTTAAAGCCTTTCGGATTGGCAATAGCATAATCGTAATTAATTAAAGTATGGCTTTTATTCTCTTCCCAATAATCGGCATATTTATCTTTTAAGCCTTTAGGGTTTAAACCTAAATACGAATAGTGAGCCCAAAAAAGTGGTCCTACACTTTGACCAACTACATTGTGTTTTAACTTAACAGGATGACCGTACATTGAAAAATTTGTATTCATTGCTCCACTTTTTGCCCAACCTTGATGATAAACTTCTGCAGGAACACCGTGAGTAGGAGAGCAAGCTGCCATAACGTAAGTGATTAAACATTCATTATAACCAGTAATGGGGAAGTTCATTTTCCAGCCAGAATTTGGCGACCAATGCCAGTAAAGTACATTTTGATTATTTTGTCTGTAGAAATTCCAATCGATGCCTTTCCACAATTCATCCGCTTTTTGCGCCAATGCTTTTTCTTCAGCATTCCCGTTCGCATAATATTGGCGAACGCAAACCAATGCTTGTGCAAGAAAAGAAGTTTCTACTAAATCTCCAGCATCATCACCTTTACCAAATTCTTTTGCTTTTCCAGAAGGTAACATCCAATGCGGCCAAACGCCATGAAAGCGATCGGCTTTTCCCAAGAAATCTAATCCTTTTTTTAGGTGTTCGTAACCTTGTTGTTTGGTGATGAACTTACGTTCAATAGCAACAATAGTTCCCATAATCCCAAAACCGCTTGCACCAGTAGCGATAATATCTTTATCGTTAGATGGATATATATTATCACTATGGTAACGCTCTCTCGAAAGACCTGAAACTGGTTCTGCACCTTCGTAAAAGTATTTGTAGGTTTGTTTTTGAACTAATGTAAGTAATGAATCATCGGTTACCTGATTATTTTTTTTTATTGCCTCCACGTTTTTTTGTGCACAAGAAGAAAAAAGCGAAATTGTAAATAATAGGGTAACAAATATTCTGTATAACATAATAAAATGGTTGTGTGCTTGAAAACTTATAGGATTGACTTGATTTTAGAAAGACATAAACCTACCCTCAGTAGAAAAATGAGAGTAGGTTAATTTTGATTTTGATAAATTAATTAGATGTAAGTGTTGCGGCTGTAATATAATAAAAACCAGAGCCATTGTTATTATTTGCCCCAGAAGTTACAGTTACCGTAATTTTTCCGTTTGCATCTGGTTTAATACTGCTTACACTAACTGTATTAGAAGTATTAGAAGAAGTATTTAAACTTGCTTCACCTTCATTTGTTCCAACTACAGTATATTTAGTCTCACGGTTATCACTAACACCACCTCTTGCACCAAAGAAAGATAGATTGTATGTTAAAGCTTTATCTAAACCGGATAGTACAAAAACACTTTTTGCTACAATTATATTGTTAAATAAACCTTTTGAATTTCCGAAGAAAGATTTTCTAGAAACTAGCTCTGGCATATTAAATGGAGTGTTTGTTACTGCTGGTCCATCACCATTAATGGCATTAAAGCGCTCTGTAATGGTTAGAGATAAACCAATATATTCTTTACCCTGACTATCTTTTAAATTCACTTTTGTTCCGGCTGTAACCGTTGATACTCTATTCCAAGAGGGTTGAACTGCATTGTCGCCAAAATTGATTAACACAGGAGCTAACAAAGGTCCACTTTCACCTTGGAAATTAAGCATCGGAGTAACTTCGAAAGGTTTTAAAACAGCTAGGTGTGCTGCGTTTTGCGCAACAAGAGCTTCAAAATTTAAAATACCAGCTGGTTTAAATTGCATACCTACTGCCGATTGACCGAAGAGTGTTTCAAACCATGTTAAAGCAGCAGTGTATCTACCAAGTGGTATATTTAAATGATATCCATCTCTTGTAAAACCATCTTCGACAGCACTCGTTCTGCCATTTTGAATAGCTGTACCAGCTGGTACGATGATGTTTATTGGTACGATGTCTTTTACCTTTTGTGACACATTTACGATAGCATTATACATCGTCATTTGATTTTTGCCATAATTGGCAAAACCTTCGTGATCGGATAATTGAGCATAAGCCCAAGTTTGGTGATAAACGTATTTTACATTTGGATTAGTTGCTTTTGATTTTACGTAGTTGAATACTGCTGGTAAAGATGCTTGAACTGTTTCTAATTGACCAGAGTTTTGACTAACTTGTTGAAAGCTAATGTAATCCCATTGCTCATCTTGAATGGCTTGATCTAAAGAAACTTTTGTAATGTTCTTCTTAACTCCATCTTCAGTAATTTTTCTGTATTCATAAGCTGGGGTCCCACGCTCTAAATTAGTTTTGTGATTAGCTAATGATGCTCCTCCGATATACATGTTACCGATAATGATTTTAATCCCTTTTTCTTTTGCAAGTTCATATAAATTACTTTCGATAGCATCCTCAGAAAAACTATTTCCGATAGCTAAAATTTTGATTACCCCAGGGTTTGGCTTGCGACTATATTCTGCTGAGTTTGCATCTGGAAGCCCATTTGGATTACCATCTTTTGAGCAAGCATTAAATAAAGTAATAGTACAAAGTGCAATAAGAATGGCACTTTGTTTAGTAAATATTTTGATCCAATTTTTCATTTTGATGTTTTTATATTTAATAGCCTGGGTTCTGTATTAAAACGCCTTTACTTAAATCGATTTGTTGTTGTGGGATAGGTAGAAGTCTGTCGCGAGCGGGATTATAATTGTTTTTTCCTGCAGCTTGCATTGCTTCAACATCGATACCCCAACGAACAATGTCAAAGAAACGCTCATGTTCCATGGCCAATTCAACTCTTCTTTCCTGACGTATAGCATTACGTAAGACAGATTGATCAGTTATATCTAAATCTGGCAATGAACCAGCTGGAGCTGTTGTAGGTAAATCTCTTCTTGCCCTAGCTCTAATGCTATTTACAGCTGCCAAAGCATTGCTGATATTGGTTGAGCCACCTAATTCATTAGCTGCTTCTGCATACATTAAAACCACATCAGCGTAACGAAGAATTCTTACGTTCATCCACCAACCACTTCTGCTATTGTATTGAGCAATAAAAGATGGATTTGCCAATACCTTTCCATTGTATTTTGTATTTGGCACTTCGGTTGGATAAAATGGAGCCGCTTGTCCGTAGATAGTTGTACGTGGTGCTCCAGCTTGACTTGAATATAAAATAGTTCTGTTTCTACGAGGATCATTTGGCTCATATGCAGCTTCTAAAGTAGCACTTGGCATATTCCATCCCCAACCTCTATTCCACTCATTGGTATTTCCTCTAGTTCCTTGGATACTCGCGTATTGAATACCATTAGCTGTAGGTACGGTAGCACTTGCTGTACCCTGAATTTCGAAAATTGATTCTTTACTGTTTTCGCCAGATTCGCCAAAAATTGTGGTATAATTTACAGATAGATCATATTGGCCAGACATCATTACAGCATTTGCCGCTGCCATTGCCATGCCCCATTTTTTCTGATATAAATATACTTTAGCTAAGATACCGTTGGCAGCACCTTTAGATGATCTTCCAGCAAATTTTTTGTCCCAATTGATGGGCAAATTAGCTGCTGCAAAAATTAAATCACTCTCTATAAATGCATAAATCTCTTCTACGCTACTTTGAGGTATATTTGCCGTTACTGCTAAAACTTTATCAATTTTAGGGATCTTGCCATAACACCTTACTAAAACAAAGTAGGAGTATGCCCTTAAAAATCTAGCTTCAGCCTCAGCTTGTAATTTAGATTCCGGAGAAGCCACAATCTCAGTGTTATTTTGTACCTGATCAATGATAGTATTACATCTATTAATCATGGTAAAATATTCTGTATATAGTGAATTTACCCTTCCGTTAGTTAAGGCTGGAAAATCATCCATACCAATAACATCTGCACCACCATCAGTAGGCGTACTTCCTTTATCAGCATCATCACTTCTAATACTAGTTGCTACCATAAAACCATCTGATACATAATTGTATGCCCTTAGTGCATTATAAGCGGAGAACAAGTAAGTATCGTATGGTGTTCCTCCTTGAGGATAAGGATAATTATCAGCTGTATAAGTTCCTTGTCTTTGTGTATCTAAGAACTTTTTACATCCAGAGTTGATAGAAATAAGACTAATAGCACCAATTGCTAAGCAGATATTTCTTTTATTAAATATTTTCATTTTATGTAAATTAAATGTTCTAAAATTAAAAAGTAACGTTTAAACCAAAAGTGTATACAGCTGGTACAGGATAAATACCATTATCTGCTCCACCACCTAAAATACTTCCAATTTGCGCTTCAGGAGTATATCCTGTTACTTTGCTCCAAGTTTGGATATTTTGTCCACTTAGAAATAATCTTAATTTTTGGATGCCAGCTTTTGCTAATGTATTAGCGCCAAAAGTATATCCGAATTGCACTGTACGTAACCTAAAGTAATCTCCCGGCTCTAAATAATGAGTGCTGAAAAGATAATTGTTACCACGGGTATTATCTAAAATTGGCTCAACATTAGTGCTTCCTGCAGTTGTCCATGCATTAAGCCTATTGCTCTCATAATTCAAAGGTGCAAAGTTTGATGTTCTACGTTGTGTATAAATTTCGTTTCCGGCTACGCCTTGTCCTTCTATTAAAGCATCAAAACCTTTATAGCCTAATGATAAACTAACACCAAAGCTATATGGAGGAAATGGAGTCCCTAAATAAGTTCTATCCAGTGGAGTGATTACCCCGTCACCATTTAAATCAGCATATGCAATATCTCCAACCAAAGAGTTGGTTAATTTTGGCATTCTCTCTAAGTCTGCTAAAGACTGATAGATGCCAACTTGTTTGTAACCATAAAAGTAACCAATTGATTGACCTGTGTTGGTTAAGTTTACCCCACTATTTCCAGTGATCTGAAAATCTATATTGTTACCGATGGATTTAACGCGGTTTTTATTGTAACTGAAATTACCAGAAACATTAAAAGTTAAATCTTTGCCAATTTTATCTGTCCAACCCATAGTAACCTCAATACCTCTATTGTTCACTTCACCTAAGTTGGTAAAGAAAGGACGTTGGCCTGCAATTAAAGGGAAACTGGTTAAAAGACCATCTGTTTTTTTATCGTATAAATTGATTTCTGCGTTATATTTATCGTTAAAAGCACGTAAATCAAATCCTAAATCAATTCCTTGAATAATCTCGAAACGTAAATTTGGATCTGGATAGTAAGCTTGATCTACTGCAGTAAACACATTATCACCAAAAATAGCAGTTTGACCAGTTGTTAAACCTAGCTGGTAAAGATTTGGTTGAACGCCATTCGAGTTACCTAATCTACCAAATGATGCACGGATTTTAAAGTAATTAAGGCCCTTAATGTTTTCTTTAAAGAAATCTTCTTCGCTAGCAACCCAGCCTAAACCAACGCTACCGAAGGTTCCCCATCTGTTTTCTGGTGCGAACCTTGAGCTACCATCTCTACGAATTGTACCATTGAATAAATATTTATCTTTATAAGCATAACTCAATCTTGCAAAAGCACCAGCATTTGTTTCTTCATTACCGCCGCCACCATTACTCATGATGTTATTTGCATTAATTAAACCAATGTACCATAAATCTGGATCGCCTGGTACAATTAGTGTACTATCTGTACGAGATGCACTCACGTTAGAGCTAGCAATTCGTAAAGAGGTAAAGCCAATCATTGCTGATAAACGATGACCTCCTTCAAGAGATTTGTCGTAGGTAAGTGTGTGATCTTGCTGATACCTATGGTCTTCAGATTGACCTTGGCTTATAGAAGAACGGAATTGGTTATCTTTAACAATGGTAGTTGGACCACCATTTTCTCCGACATTTATGAATGAGAAAGGAGGAGGGCTGTAGCCTCTGTTATATCCATAACCATAGCGAGCGTAAAGTGTAGATTTTAAAGTGAAATCTTTAAGGATTTTTAATTCAGCAAAAATACTTCCATTAAAACTTAACGCCTTATTGATGGATGTATTTTTATTTCTTTCCATTGCTGCCACAACGTTGCCTACTTGTGCTCTTTGCAAAACCGGCATTGCATAATAAGTGAAATCATCTGTTTTTATAGGAACAATAGGAGCTGCCCAAATTGCGTTGTTTAAACTAGCACCTGAGCCCTGAGAAGTAGCATGAAATCCGGTTAAATCTGCACCTACTTTAAATTTGTCAGTGATTCTAATCTCTTCACTTAACCTTAAAACAAATTTTTGATACTCATTGTACCTCATTACACCCTCTTGGTTATTATAACCCAAGTTGATTAACGTAGTCGATTTTTCTCCTGTATTAGAAAATGTTAAACTATTACTGTTAATGACCGCAGTTTGAAATATTTGATCTTGCCAATCTGTATTGCCGTTATAATTGCTAAAGTCATACGGAGCAGCACCTATATTGTTTAACTGCGCAGAATATAATTTTTTAAAACCTTCGGCATCGGTAACGGCAATTTTGTTTAATACCTTTTGGATACCAACATTACTAGTAAAATTAACACGAGTTTGCCCTTTTGCCGCTCTTTTAGTGGTAATTGCAATTACACCATTAGCACCTCTTAAACCATAAATAGCTGATGAAGATGCATCTCTTAATAAATCAATAGATTCGATGTCTGCTGGATTTAGATAATCAATGTTATCTTGAATAAATCCATCTACTACATATAAAGGTGTAGCATTATTTGTACTTGCAATACCACGTATGCGAATAACTGGCTGTGAACCAGCACCACCAGAGTTAACTACAGTTAAACCTGCAACTTTTCCTTGAAGTGAGGCTAAAGGGTTAATTGCTGGCATTTTGGCAATGTCTTCGCCACTTACGCTAGAAATAGCACCCGTAACATCTTTTCTTTTCTGTGTGCCGTAACCGACAACCACAACTTGTTCTAAGTTTTTAGTGTCTGATTTTAAGGTTACATCAATTTTTGTTCTGTTGTTAACTGGCACTTCTTGGGTAGTGTATCCAAGAAAAGAATATACTAAAGTTGCGTCGGCTGCTGCCCCGATAGTATAGTTACCACTAATGTCTGTTTCTACTGCACGGTTTGTTCCTTTTACGGTTATCGTTACAAAAGGCATGGCTAAATTACCATCATCTTTTACATTACCCGAAACGGTTATGTTTTGGGCATTTGCAACGTTTAATAAAAGCAAACAAAGTAGAGTTAGTACAGAAAATTTTGTAAAGATTTTTTTCATACTGCTGATTATATTTGATTATTTGATTACTCTAATTTTCAGCTTTTGTTTGGGATGTGCAAGTATGTGTACCTATACATTAATACATCAAGGCAAGAAATTGTACCTTCACATACTAGTAGATAAATTCGATTTTTGGTATAAAAACAGCTATTTTAGCTTTGTAATAACAAAATTAGCAGTACTACAAATCAGATTTGATGTTATCGGTTTGTAGTGTATAAAAATGAGTTATGAGAGGTAATGATGTAGTGCTAGAGCTCCATTAAAAACTCGGTTAAGTTTTTATCATGCGGAACTTCGAGTTTTTTACGCAAACGATACCGGCGTATTTCTACACCCCTGAGGGATATATTTAATAGCGAAGCCATTTCCTTACTACTCATATTCATGTGCAAATAGGCACAGAGTTTTAAGTCGTTCGGAACAAGATCTGGATGGTTTGATTTCAGCTTTTTAAAGAAACTTTCATGCGCCTCATTGAAACTTTTCTCAAATAAATTCCAGTCACGCTCGTCATTCATTCCATCATCAATAACTTTTTGTATTTTTCGTAACTGATCTTCAGAAAGTCGCTTGCCATTCTCGTCTTTAAGCTTGGTCATCTCTTCACTAATTTTCTGTAGCAATTCGTTTTTATAAACTAAACTCATTGCAGAATTTGCCAACTCCCTGTTTTTACTTGCCAGTTCGGCCTGCAGCTTTTCGGTTTGTAATTTGATGATTTGTTTCTCTGTAGCTTCTGCTTCCTTCTTTAGAAATTCCTCTTTCTCAGCTTGCAATTTTAAAGTAATTGCTTTTTGGTCTTTGCCCAATTTAGCTTCGTAAATTCTTTTTCCAGCAAAAAGTGCTATTACACCTATCAAAGCATAAAATACAATTGCCCAATTGTTGCCATACCATGGTGGTAAAACTACAAACTCGAAGCTGGTAATCTGGCTAGTGGCCTCTTCATTTACTTTTGCGCGAACTTTAAAAACATAGGTGCCTCGACTTAAATTAGTAAAATCTTTCTGACTAGCAGGCGTCCAATCAGACCATTGTTTAGAATATCCTTCTAAAAAGTATTGGAATTTAACTTTCGACTGCCTGTAATAGGGTAGTGCAAAAGAAATACGGATATTGTTTCTTCCGAAAGGTATTTTAATAGCTTCTTGGTTATTGGCATCTTCTGTTAGCAGACTGTACTTATCGGTAATGTCTTCAATTTTCCTGATGAGTACAGAAGGAAGTTTTAGGATATTACGCTCGTTTTCGATGTTAGTGGCATTATAAATCACAAAACCATCATCCACACTGATTAGGTAAATTTTGTCGCTAATCTGGCTGATGTTTTCGTAGTACTGCACCATTCTTCCATCTAAGATGCTAAACCTGCTCGAATCGATCGCTATTTTTCCTGGTTCTTTAAGATTTACCAAGCTCATTTTTCCGTGGTTAATAAACCAATACTTTTTCAAACCTGCATTAATGATTTTATTAGAAGATTTGAAACTGCCTAAGCTTTTATTTAAGGATTCATACTTGGTAAACTTATTACTAATCTCATCATAAGCCAAAAAGCCAGAATCTGATGCAAAGACAATCTTATTTTCTAAGTTAAAGATGTTGACATTGAAGTTGCCTTTTAAACCATTTTTTTCATCAAAATATTTAATATTCGTAGCTTTCTTTAAATCAGCACTTAATGTTAGCTTATACAAACCTTTGTAGGCATGGCTTACCCAAATATCTCCTTTATTATCTTGCTCAACATACCGCGAAGGCTCTCCAAAATCGGTTACTTTATGGCTAAATTTCCAATTTCCGGCTGCATCTTTAATGAAAATTACAAGTCCGGTATAAGTTCCTTGTATTAAATAATTGGGATTAGAGTTTAGTTTCTTTATAGTCCAACCTCCACTGATATTGGAAAGTTTCTCCATCCGATCTCCAACAATCTTAAAGGTACCATCATTATGTCCGCAAATTAACTGCCCATCTATTTCACTTAAGTCCCAAACTTGTCCTTGGGAGTTGGCAATAAACTTAAAATCAAAAGAATTAAGAAGATTTCCATTCTCTGGATTCCATGGACTAACAAATAGACCTTGGTTGGTGCCGAGATAGATTTTGTTTTTAACGATTAAGCTAGAATAAACTGTGCCAAATTGCCCTGCTTTATCAAAATAAAAGTACAGTGGCGAATTAAGTTCTATCCTGTCTATGCCATTGTCTAAACCCGCCCAAAGGTTTTGCTCGTCATCTGCATACAAACTTAAAATGGTATTGTTTTGCAGCCCACTAGATTTGTTAATGCGTTGAACAATTTTTCCGTTTTCATCAATAATGATTAGTCCGTTTAAAATAGTGCCATAGGCATAGTATTTATTTAATATTTTAACCCCATTGTTTAGTTGGAAAGTTTTAAGAAAACTATTTGCAGCACTTAAAAATGGAGTGAAAGTGATGCCATCATAAATGAAGAGGCCATTTTTTCCTGTACCAATAATAAAACTATTGCTTTTATAAGGTAAGATGGATAAAACTCCTGTATTACCCAAAATTTCGCTACCTGGTATTGGTAAAAGACTGTTACCTCTTAGCTCAAATAGTCCTTTGCCTATTGACTCGGCGAAAATTTTGTTGCCAACCCGATGTAGAAATAAAAAAGGATTTGGAGCTTTTACAACAGCTACTTTTTTATGCTCGTAAATAAAAATGGTAGAGAAAGATTGGAATATAACTTTCTTTCCAATTACATAAATTTTCCAAATCTCATCTGTTAATTTATGTTCTTTTGGGATTAATTTTACTAGGGAAGTATAAGTGAGCTTTTTGTTTTGGTAAGACCAATAACCAAATTCTCCGAAACTGCCTGTATAGATTAATCCGTCGTTACCTGTTGCTACAGAGCGTACAATTTGGCGGTTTGGCATTTTGTATTGTTGCCAATATTTTCCATCGTAGGTTAATAGGCCTTCGGCATTTCCAAAATACATTATTCCGTTTTTATCTTTGGCTATAGACCAATTTTGGTTGCCAGATAGATAAATGGATTTTGGATAATTTTGCACATAGGGAACACCAATACTCTGGATATCACTTGCAAAAAGCTGAAGTGAACTAAAGCAAAAGGTAATAAAAGCTATAACATATTTGGTGTAACTGTTTTTCATTTAAGTTAATTGTATAACTACAATTGTTGCAAAATAATATTAATAACTAAGATACGTAAATATGAGCTTAATATATTTGAAGCGCAGTACCTGTGGTCAATGGTATTAAGTCAAGGAGATAAATAAAAAAAATGTCATCCTGAGCACTTGCCAGCCGTGGCTGGTGTCGAAGGACAGCTATTTTTTATTTTTCTACTTTTTAAGGAAGATCTTCGACAAACTCAGACTGACACAATTTTCTTAACTTAATCACATTGGTCTGCCAGTAGGTAGGATGGCAGGGCTTGCTAAACCTATAAAATACCAACCCTTGCTTTTCAAAAATAAATTATGCTTTTACAGGCTGTGGAACTTTTACGTAATAACCGGTACCATCATATGGTCTTTTTCTTGGATGGGTAGTACATACTTCAGAGCAACAACCTTGCAAAGTATCTCCACATTCATCACATTGGGTAATGTGCTCATTACATTCTGGATTAGCGCAGTTGATCATCTTTGGTGTTATAGTGCCACAGTTGTAACAAACAGATACAATAGTTGGGTTTACCGAATTTACATCAACAGCGATACGATTATCGAAAACGTAACATTTACCTTCAAAATCTTTACCGCCTGCTTCTTTGCCATATTTAATAATGCCGCCGTGTAATTGATAGACATCTGTAAAACCATGGTGCAATAGCAATGCTGATGCTTTTTCGCACTTAATACCGCCGGTACAATAAGTCATTATTTTTTTATCCTTGTATTTAGCCAGGGCATCAATCTGATCTGGGAAATCACGGAAATTTTCAATATCAAGTGTTACTGCATTTTTAAACTTACCCAGGTTATGCTCATAATTCGAGCGTACATCCAATACCACCACATCATCACGATCTAACATTTCGCTAAATTCTGTGGGTTCTAAGTATTTTCCAGTCTTTTCGTTTGGATTGATAATGCTGGTATCGCGTAAGCCTGAGTGAACAATTTCGGCTTTGTAACGGCAGTGCATTTTAATAAAAGAAGGTTCCTCAACTTCATCAATCTTAAAATCAGTTTTAGCGAAACGTTCGTCTGCTTTTACATGTTTCATGTAGGCATCGCAAGCTTCTTTTGTGCCAGAAACGGTTCCATTTAAACCTTCTTCGGCAACAATAATACGGCCAACTAAGCCTAAAGATTTACAAAATGTTAAGTGGTCTGCTGCAAATTGTTCTGCATCAGCTATTGGAGAATAGCAGTAATAAAGTAGGGTATTGTATTTCATAATTCATTGATACCGCTGCAAACGGCGTTTAACGCTTGCAAAGATAACAATTTGGCATCAATTAATTATTAAATCTAAAATACATTGAAACTATAGGTAATTCTAAACCCTTGGTCTACTTTTTTACTGCCGTCATAAGCGTAGCCGTAACTTACGCCAAAACCAAATCTTTCTACGCCAAAATAAAGTTCTTTATAATTCTTTTTATCGGGTTGTGTAAGGTAATTAATACCTACAATTTCTTCTAATTTAAGTTTGCGCAACAATGGGATTTTATTGATCAAAAAGCCAGCAAAGTTATGTTCGAAATGTGCTTCTGCATATTGCCTATCAGTAGCGTACTGGTAAAAATCTAAATATCTAAACTTCCTCAAGTTCGGAGGAAATAGCGTAGAGTTATTGCCCCTAAAATGTTTGCTGTCTGGGTAGTATACAACATTGTTGTTCAAGAATTTACCAGCACCAACAGCAAAGCTAGAATAACCTAATAAACCAGCGCTTATGGTTTGTTGATAAATTTCAAAACTTAGCAAGTCGTAATCAACGTCGCTATTTAAAATGCCACTTATTCCTTTTCTATAACTTAGGTTAAAGCGTGGATATTTTGATTCTTCATACCTTTTTGCATAAGGTGTAGTCGTATATTTCTGACCAATGGTGTAGGTTAAACCTGCAGATATACTTAATGCGTTATGCGTTGGAAACAGGGGAGTTTCTACAGTTGGTGTAAAAGGATTGTTAGATGTGTATTCTTCATCTGGCCTATCTTTAAATGTATAAAGATTGGTGTTTTTTAAGGTAGAATTTCTGGCAAAGTCAACACTTACAGTCGCTTGTAAACCGTCTGCAATTTCTCTTGAGCTGGTAATGTTGGCAAACTCCTTTTTATAAAATTTAGAAAGATTTCTTTCGAATAAAAGACTGTTGATGGCATTAGAACGTAAGCTCATTGAACCATAACGATTTAAGTCAGCGATATCTGAGCCGAAACTTGCGCTGATAGTTGCTCTTTTTAAAGGGTTGTAAGAATAAGATCCTGAAATATTTCCGGTAAACATCTGGTTAGAAAAACCATACCTTACTTGTGGTCTAATACTAAAACTCCTTTGCTCTTCTAATACCTTTCGATAAGTAACGCCATACTTTAGTCCTACACCTTCAACGGTATTAAAAAATACTGAAGTTAGTAGCGGATCAAAATAAAGATACTTTTTGTCGTATCTATTGTTTATTGAATAACCTGAAATTATCAGTTTTCCGATCCCAAACTTGTTGTTTTCTTTTTCTAAGGAATCTAAATAGTGTTTAGATGTTTTGCGTAAGGCAATACTGTCCTTTCTAACGTAATCTTCTTTTTCTTCTTCTGTTAAAGGAATTGGGCGGTTATTCATCCAGTATAACGAATCCTTTTTATTAACGGCTTTGGTTATTTTTAAAATTTCTGCAGTAAAATAGTTTTTAGGGAAGTTGGGGCTGATGTTATAGTTACTGTAAATACTTACATAATAACCCTCAAATTTAAAGCCCATAACATCTCCTTTAAACTGGAACTTCATATTAGATGGAAGATAAGTTTTCTCTACTTTGTTAAACTCCTGACTGATATTTAAGGTGTCTACAAAGTTTATTCCTGCACTTTCGGTTAAATATACATTCGTGCCCATCAAGCGCCAGCTATCATCGGCAATATAAATAACTCCATTAAAAGCGGGGTCGTTTTTTCTACGTGGGATAACTTCTATTTTATTTATTGTAATTCCATTTTCCTCAGTCGAACCAAGTAATTTATATCTATAATAGAACATGGCGTTATCAGCAATTGGGGATACAAAGCTGCGTGAGCTCAGTCCGCTACCTTCTAAAAGTAAGTTTTCATAGAAATTGATAATCATATCGGATGCTTTATTATAACTAAAAGCATTGTTGTTTCCAGATACCTTAGATGATACCATTAATTCTTTAACCTTATTTGGGCGTTTAAAACTAAATGTTGATTGAGATTCTGACAGGTATAAAATCCCTTTTCTATTGGTGTCTAATTCAAGGGTTTTCTGTACATCAAAGCCGAAAAATTTCTTTGGTGCGCCAACTAGTTTTTGTAATCCTTTAATATAAACATCAGTACTAAATTCACTAACCTCATTTAAGTGTTTTTTTCTGTTTTTTATAGCTTGTCTAATAATCTCATAAGCTGGATCTTCTGCATTAGATTTAACTTCTACCCCTTTTAAAGTATAACTTTCTGTGGCTAAAGTTTGGTTGGCTATAACATTACCATTAATGGTAACGGTTCTCTCTGCAGATTTATAACCAATAGCTTTATACATTAAGATTACACTGCCTTTATCAACAGTGATACTATATGCGCCATCCACATTTGCCGAAACTCCTTTATTGGTGTTTTTAATATAAACAGAAGCAAAAGGGATAGCTTCTCCACTAGAATCTGTAATTTTACCTGTAATTTGATGCTGCGCTGAAGCAGAACTAAAAATTGCTAAACTGAGCGTAAGAAAAAGATAGATATTCTTCATATATAAGATAAAGGTAAAATATAGCCTAGCAATAAACGCAAATAAACTGTTAAAGTTTGTTAAGAGCTAATATATTATATTTGTAGAGCAAATTTTTAATCAAATGGTTGCATCCTTAATAAAATAAATATGTATAAAACATTACAGCCTGTTCTACAGAAAGAACTCGAAGAAATAGAAAATGCCGGATTATTTAAACGTGAAAGAATTATTACAACACCACAAGGTGCAGACATTAAAGTAAGTTCTGGAGCCGAAGTAGTAAATTTCTGTGCAAATAATTATTTGGGCTTGTCGTCTCACCCCAAAGTAATTGCAGCAGCAAAACAAGCTATAGATGATTATGGTTATGGAATGTCTTCAGTACGTTTTATCTGTGGTACACAAAATATACATAAAGAGCTTGAAGCTAAAATATCAGAATTTTTAGGCACAGAGGATACGATATTATACGCTGCGGCTTTTGATGCCAATGGTGGAGTTTTTGAACCGCTTTTTAATGCGGAAGATGCGATTATATCTGATGAATTGAACCACGCTTCAATTATAGATGGTGTAAGGTTGTGTAAAGCACAGCGTTTCCGTTATAAAAATGCGGATATGGTAGATCTAGAAGCACAGCTAATTGCTGCAGCTGGTTGTCGCCATAAAATTATAGTTACCGATGGTGCTTTTTCTATGGATGGTTCTGTTGCACCATTAGACCAAATTTGTGACTTAGCAGATAAGTATGAAGCATTGGTAATGATTGATGAATCGCATTGCACAGGTTTTATTGGTAAAACTGGTAGAGGGACGCATGAACATTTCAATGTAATTGATAGAATTGATATCATTACAGGTACTTTGGGTAAAGCTTTAGGTGGCGCATCTGGCGGATTTACGGCTGGTAAAAAAGAAATTATCGACATGCTACGCCAACGTTCTCGTCCATATTTATTCTCAAATACCCTGGCTCCAGCAATTGCAGGTGCATCTGTTGCTGTTTTAGATATGCTAAGCAACACTACAGAACTTAGAGATAAATTAGAAAGTAATACCAAATATTTTCGCGAAAAAATGACCGCTGCTGGTTTTGATATCAAGCCAGGTTTTCATCCAATTGTACCGGTAATGTTGTACGATGCGAAAATTGCGCAGAATTTTGCAGCAAGGATGTTAGACGAAGGTATTTACGTAGTCGGATTTTTCTATCCGGTAGTAGGACAAGGGAAAGCTAGAATTCGTGTGCAGTTATCAGCGGGTCACGAACAGCATCACTTAGATAAAGCAATTGCCGCATTTACCAAAGTTGGTAAAGAATTAGGCGTAATTTAACTTCTAAATAGAATTGATTAAGCAATAATTATTAAAATAATGCCCAACTATATTTTAATAATTATTGCTTTTTTATTGCCCTTTGTACCGTTTCTGTTTTGCCCTTATGGCAGCCCGAAAGAAGCGAAGGTATTTTTACTTTGCTAACTGTTGCTGTTTTCTTGTTGGGAATAACCATCCTCTCAATTATCATTTTTGGAGTTTTAAATTGTATTTTAAATATTCCTCTCTATTTTTTAGTCAGTTATGGCTCAGCTGTAATTGCAGCCATTTTTATATTGATGGCGTGGGTATTCTTCAAAAAATGGTTTAAAATAAGATAGGGATATTTTTATCTCCTTTTTTTCGTTAGAAGTACTAACTTTAACTGTTTAAGTTAATTAACCCATCTATTAAATGAAGATTTTTTCCAAAACCATTGTACTAATAGCATTTATCTCCATCACATTTTCTGCTTGTAAAAAAGATACTGTTGAAACTCCAAAAGTTGTAACCGAAGCCAAAACTACATTAAATGTAAAATATGGTGCAAGTGCATTACAAAATATGGATATATACTTGCCAGCAAATAGAACCTCGAATACTGGTTTGGTTATTTTTGCACATGGTGGAAGTTTTATTGGTGGAGATAAAGACGATTACACCACATTAGTAAAAGAATTGGTAAGAAATGATTTTGCAGTTATAAACATCAATTACAGATTGGTAGATGCAACCGGACTTTATGATTCTCCTGTTAGGCATATGCAAAGTGCAGTTAAAATTAAAGATCAGGTTAGCGATGTAAGTTTGGCTATAGATTATGCCATTGCACATGCAAAAGAATGGCAGGTAAGTGAAAGTAAAATTGCATTAGCTGGGCACAGCGCTGGCGCAACCTTAGCGTTGTTATATAGCTATGATGCTAGAAATACAAATAAAGTGAAAGTGGTAGCTAATTTGGCTGGAGCATTAGATCAAACTTTTACAGATATCCCGTTTTTCAGTTACTTATTGCCAGATTTTTTATTAGAAGGAGGTTATCGCTATACTGGTTACGAGGTTAGTACAGCTAATGACCAACATTACAAAGCAATTAGCCCATTATACGTAGCAAATGATACTCAGAAAATTCCCACATTAAATATATTTCCAGAGCTGAATGATGTGGGTGGATTACCTAAACAAGGTAGGGCAACTTTTAATGCATTTACAACAAAACTGAACAGCCTAAGCGTACCTAATAAATTTGTGCAAATTGCAGGTGCAGACCATGAATTTACTGGTAAATTTGATTTGGTACTTAAAGAAGTGGTTACTTATTTTAATGCCAATTTAAAGTAAAACATCAATCGAATTTGCAAATGTTCAAGCATTACCAAAGCGGTATTGTAGTTCATTTTCTTGTAATAAATACGTTTCAAGTTCATTTATAGACTCGTAAGCTGTAAAATATTTCTTTAAAATGCTGTATCTTTGCAGCATGTTACAAGACCAGATCACACAATATACCGCAGAGATCAATGCATTTGACACTACAAGTGCCGATGAGCTGGAACAATTTCGTATTCGTTTTTTAGGGACCAAAGGCATTATCAAAGATATTTTTGATGAGTTTAAAGCGGTGTCTCCCGAAGAAAAGAGAACCTTAGGTAAGGTATTAAATGAGTTTAAGCAATTAGCAGAAGCTAAATATCAAGCTTTAAACGAACTTATTGCAAATTCAGAAAAGCAAATAGAGAAGTCTGCACTGGATATGACTTTGCCAGGTGAAGGATTTGAGATCGGTGCTCGTCATCCTTTGGCATTGGTGAGAAGAGAGATTATTGAAATTTTCAATAAACTTGGTTTTAGTGTAGCAGAAGGTCCTGAAATTGAAGACGATTGGCATAACTTCTCGGCTTTAAACTTTCCAGAAGAACATCCGGCAAGAGATATGCAAGATACTTTCTTTATTAAAAAGGGAGGCGAAAAAGGTGATATCGCTTTGCGTACCCATACTTCATCTGTACAAGTTCGTATGATGGAAGCTGGTCAGCCGCCATTTAGGGCCTTAATGCCGGGTCGTGTATACCGTAACGAAGCTATTTCTGCAAGAGCACATTGTTTCTTCCATCAGGTCGAAGGTTTATATGTTGATGAAAACGTTTCATTTGCAGATTTAAAGCAAACATTATTCTATTTTGTGCAAGAATTATATGGCGAAGGTACAAAAGTACGTTTCCGTCCATCTTATTTTCCTTTTACAGAACCATCTGCGGAGATGGATATTTCTTGTACCATTTGTAAAGGAGAAGGTTGCCAAATGTGTAAACATAGTGGTTGGGTAGAAATTTTAGGCTGCGGTATGGTAGATCCTAATGTTTTGGAAAATTGTGGTATCGATAGTAAAAAGTACAGTGGTTTTGCTTTCGGTATGGGAATTGAAAGAATAGCCAATTTAAAATATGTAATTAAAGATTTGCGTCTATTTTCGGAAAATGATGTGCGTTTCTTAAAGCAATATAAATCAGCAATTATATAATGAGGAGTATCATTGGCATTTTGTTTATACTCATTCTTGGCACTTCTTGTGCTAAGGAGAACAGCTTAGTGCCAAATGTTGCCGTAAATTTCAATTCGCCATTAACAGATCCAAGATTAAGTAGATTGAGCACTGCAGGTGGTGCAATAAGTTTGACGGGTTATGGCGTTGCGGGTATCATTATTTACCGTAGAGCAGATAATGCTTACATGGCTTATGATCGTTGCAGCACAGTTAATCCTGAGCAAAGAAATGCCATTACTATAGACGATCCTAATTTAACAGCGACAGATCCAGTTTCTGGAGCTAAATATTCGCTCTATGATGGTAGCCCTGTAAAGGCGCCAGCAAAAACATCTCTAAGACAATATAATGTAACCATTACTGGCAATGCCAGCAACGGTACAATTCACGTTAGCAATTAATGGAGCCAGAAAAAATAAAAGAAAGTATTATTAGGGCAGCGAAAGAGCTGTTCAGAAAATATGGTTACCATAAAACCAGCGTAAACGAAATTGCCAAAAAAGCACGAATTGCAAAAGCAACCATTTATAAATATTTCGATAGTAAGGAACAAGTTTTAGATGCCATTTTAATGGATTATCTGGATGTAAACCTTCATGAAATTTTAAGTAATAAAGTGCAGTATGCCAATGAAGAAGAGCATTTAAAAGCTTTGGTAATGAAAACCTGCCGTTTATCTTATACAGTTTGTAATGAATTTATTGGTTGGGATTTTGTGCGTGAAAATGCGAACTCGCAAGAATTTTTAAAACATCTTTCTGATCAGTTAGAAGCATTGTTGCTTTCGGCATACTTAGAGCTAGATCATTTTAAAAAGAACCCAGCTCGTCGTGGTGGATTGGCATTTCTATTAAAAGCAAGTAAAAGCATTGTGTTCTCATTTGCCTTTACTTCGGTTAGCGACGCAGATGTTCGCAAGAATTTCGTAACCTTCCAAAAAGAATTATTGCCTTATTTGGTGAAGGCGGCTTTGTAGTTTTCGTCATTTAGAACGGCGTAGCCGGAGAAATCTAAATTGTCATGCTCTTATCGGTTGGTGTCTCAACAACCGAAACATCGATGCACTTTGTGATTTGTAACCGAAGCTATTCATGCTCTTCGTGATTTGTAATCACGAAAAAGTATCATTAGATTGAATTATAAATTTGAATAGGAATTTAAGATCGCTAATCTAAAATAACATGTCTTTGTATAGGTATACCATGATTTGGATCTGTTAACCTATAAGAAAATAGGAGTAATTAATTAATCGTTTACTATTGCTTATTATTGGCTTTGACTTTACAGCTTTATTATTCAATATGGACCTAAATTTGGCTGTCTCTTTATAGGCTCCGTCTAACGTCGGTCTAACGTCGGTCTACCGTCGCTTGTAGCACTAAAAAAACAAGCACATTTAGCTGTTAATTTGTGCATTGAAACCAAATTTCCCAAAGGTTTTAAACCTAATTATTGAGCGCTAATCTGTTAAATACTTATACTAATAGTTAAATTTCCCCATCACATTTGCCAATATATTACATGCACTTTATGTTAATTTTCTACCAACTGAATTGTATTTTTTTAACGATGTTTAATTGGGAATCATTATTAAAACTAATCTTTCCAGCCCCAAGGAGCTGCAGGGCTAGCCACAGGGCTCGATAAGTTAAACTTTACGGTAAAAATTCTTTCAGAGCCAATTCTACGTAGGTTATAAGTGAAAAAATCTTTGTCTATTGTTATCCACCATACATTGCCAGCTGCTGCGGGTAACATATCAACTGTCTGCTGGTCTGCGGGAAAAACTTGTATATTTGCTTGGCCGCTGTTGCTAGTTAAACCGCCATATTGTGTGATTTTATCTTCTGTACCATCCTTATGTCTGTGATCGTGTTTCAATAAAATACGGTCGTCCTTAAACTTTAAAACCCAAGTTCTTGACCTATCTTCGCCTACAAAAAATGGAATTTTTATGGTACCGTCTTCGCAAGATCTTACGTGCATGATCAATGGGCCATTTTTAAAATCGTCTGTCATTCCTTGAGTAACTTCACCTTGGTAGGCTTTTCCGCAATGTTGTTTCAAGGTATCCCAAAATTGTTGGGCGCCAGATTTTTGTTGCGCCTGAATGCTCAAAGTTGTGAAAATGAATAGGAGTAGGGCTAGATTTTTCTTCATCCGCCCAAAATAGCGATTTATATGTAAAATCATTTCATACATTCTTTTACACAAATACACGAATAAGTTTATATGCGCACTTTGACTTTGCAAGTCAAATGTTGGATTGTGTTCATCAACTCTAAATCGACGTTCGTCACTTCAAAATAGGTGTTTGCAAAAATATTCGATTTCTAAAGTGTTCTCAAGTAAATTCGATATGAATATCTATGTTTTTAGTTTAAGATTTTCTAGGACCTAGCCTGGAACTTTTAAATCAAAATTAAATATGCAAAATAGTTCTAATGGTCATCCCAATTATTAACAAAAGGCTTAATGCTATTAATTACCCCTCATGTGATATTTGTTGCCCGAAGAACATTTTTTTTAACCTAAAAACATAAAAAACTATGATTAGCTGTTACATTATTGGAGATTTACACTCCATCGAGAATCTTAAATCCCACATTGAAAAATTTCCATTAACTAGATTAATCGGATACTCTATCAATGCTATGGTAAATTTGGAGACTGTACTCCGGGAAGTTCCTAAAATTTTATTTGTAGACATTTCTTTCATTAAACAATTTAAAAACGCTTTGATTAAAATGGGGAGGCTGAGCAATATTATTTACATAGCAGATACAACAAACCATGCTTATGAGGCTTTTGAAACTTTTGCACTTGACTACATAATGAAGCCGCTAACATTTGATTTATTTGAGCGGAGTATGAATAAGTTCATTAATTTTTCCTTAGCTGCACCTCCAAAAATAGCCGAACAAAACTCACTAAATAATAAAATTGGGAGTATTTCAGACTCCTTCTTTATCAGGTCTGATGAGAAAGGAATGAAAGATATTATGATAAAATGCAAAGAAGTTGTGTTTATCGAGTCAGAACAAAATTATGTAATTGTACATACAGAAGGAAATAGATTTGTTAGTCACAACACGCTTAAAGATATGGAAGAAAATTTGTCTAGTCATTCCTTTATTCGGGTTCATAAATCGTTTATAATTAATTATGACAAAATCACATTTGTAGAAGGAAGTGTAATCGTACTCAATGAAAGGTGCAAAATTCCAATTGGTCTTACTTATAAAAAGGCATTTGCAGATCGGATGAACCAGAAGGTTATCAGGAAAAAAAATCTCAATATTTTCGCTGTTTCCAAGTATGCCACAAAAGCGTTGTTGATTTTTAATTTGTTAGGCAATGTCCAAGATCTTATCTAGCCAATCAAAAAAGACGACATATCTGCTCCTTGTTTGTGTTGCTGGTTTGTGGGGGCTTATCTTTTACCGTGTATTTCAGGTTGCTGAGGTTCCTGATGAGCGAGTATTCGAAAAGCCCCCTCAAAAAGCACATTATTTTAAAGCAGTGGACCATAGTAATGATACTACGAAGCTCAGATTTGATTATCGAGACCCGTTTAAGGTGGCATTGCCAAACTTCGCTGAAGGAAACTTGAATAAACAGCCAGTAAATGCTTTACCGAGTATAGTTGCTCAAAAACCAAAAGTGAATTGGGCAGATGTTCGTTACAACGGTTTTATAGAGAATAAAAAGACTGGTCAGAAATTAGCCATTATGATCATTAATGGCAGCGAGCAGATGTTAGCAGAAGGACAAACCGTAAAAGGCTTTAAATTAATTAAACATTACCCCGATTCTGTAAAGCTTAATTACCAATATGAAACAAAATATATTAGATTAAAATAGCAATGTATAAATACCTATTCATCACCCTTTTGTTTTTGTCATTGCGAGCCGATGCACAGGGTTTGGCTAATGCTTTTGATGTGGCTAGCTATAAACATACCATTACGTATCAAGATTATAAAGCTGTATTTCAACTTCAACAAACCGATTTTTATTCAAATAAGCCTGAAACAGATAAAAATTATTACTGGTATAGCAACAACCAGATTAAGATTACACAAGGGGGGCATAGTGGCAGATTATTGAATGGAAATTACAAGGCTTATTATCTAGATAATAATCTTAAAGAACAAGGGATATTTGAAAATGGCCTAAAAAATGGCGAATGGCTAAAATGGACACCACAGGGAAAAATATACGAGAAAGCTTATTTTAAGGAGGGCGTATTGCATGGGCCATTTTATAAATATAATGCCTTGGGGAATATTCAGGAATCAGGAAATTATAGAAATGGGAAGATTAAAGGTGTTTGGAAATCTTTTCTTAAACCAGATAGCATTTTGCTAACCCATTATAAAAATGGAGTAATTTATACACCAAAGGTTAATTTATTGAAAAGGATATTGACCAAGAAACAAAAACCTGTAGAAGAAACAAAAAAGTAATGTTCAGAGCTGGAGCCTTGTATTTTTCGATCGTTATTGCTTTGTTCATTGCAGTAATAACGTCATCCCTATTGTTATTGGCAGGGCACTATAGAAATACTTATCTAAAAGAGTTACGTTTTACTAGATTGCTGAACAATTTAGATTCAGGGCAAGCATTTGCACTTGCCCCAAACAGTTCTTTGGATACCATCCAAAAAGTAGATTTATACGGTGATGGAATTGACAGTTTGGTGATATTAAAAAGGGAATGGGGGATATATGAACAGGTACAGCTCCAAGCCTTTATCCAAAAGGATACGCTAACTCGGGCAATGCTCATAGGAACCGAGACAGACTCTGTAGTGTTGTACCTCAGCGATGAAGATAGGCCATTATCCTTGGGTGGTAAAACCAAGGTTTTTGGAAATGTGCTCATTCCAAAGTCTGGTATTAAAAAAGCTTATGTAGATGGAAAAGCTTATAGGCACGAAAGATTGGTAAACGATGGAGAAATTAAATATAGTGCTAGGCTGTTACCCAAATTAGATCCTTTATTAGTAGAAAGATTAAAGTCCATTTTTAAAGAAAAATACAATTATGCTGCCCTTACAGATACGACTGTCCATCAATCTTTCCTAAAACCAACGCTCTATTTTGATGTATCTGATAAGAAGCGTCTGGAAAAAGCTTCATTCTCTGGAAATATTATCATTAGATCTGATTCTGCCCTTACCATTAGCAAATCATGTAAGTTAAATGGGATACAAATTTATGCGCCAACTATTATTGTGGAAAGTGGATTTGAAGGCAATTGCCAGCTTTTTGCTATTGATTCCTTAATAATTAAAGAAAAGGTGCATTTAAGCTATCCTTCGGTTGCTGCGGTTCTAAAAACTGCCAACTCAGGGGCATTTCCTAACATCGTACTGGGTAAGAGAGTTAGGTTCGAGGGGATTATTTTTACCCATGAGCAAAAGCGTTCTGCATTACAAACCATGGTAAGCTTAGATAGTGCTGTAAATGTAAAAGGCGAGGTATATAGTACAGGCATGTTAAAACTAGCTGAAGCCGTAGTAATTGATGGGAAGGCTACCTGTAATAGGTTTATGATGCAAACTAAACAAGTTTTATACGAGAATTTTCTCATCGATCTCACGCTTAATCGAAATGCCAGAAGTAAATATTACCTCAGTTCCCCTGTTTTTAATACAAAGCTACCTAATCAAGTATTGAAATGGTTAAACTGATCAATAAGAAAATAAAAGGCTCAACTATAATCGAGGTATTGGTGGCCATGGTGATTATTATGGTTGTTTTTGCCATCGCTATTCGGATTTATGCTAATGTAACAACTAGTGGAGTTGCTTATAGGAAAATACAGGCACAACAAGAATTGCTCATCTTGGCCAAACAAATACAAAATAGGGGATTTGTTGAAGATGAGCGATTGCAAAAGGATAGTATAGATTATGTGTTTAAAACCGATACTAGCATTTTAAAAGGTTATGGTAAATTAGCTATCCAAGCTTATCAGCAACACAAGTTGTTAGCCAAGGTTAATTGTTACTACTTAGTAAAGGAGCAGCGTTTTGAAGATTAAAGCGTACACCTTAATGGAAGTAACTGTAGCAATGCTGATCTCTGCAATTTGTATTAGCATTTGTTATACCGCCTATGCTTTGGTTGGTGATTATTACAAGGCATTTGCCCATAAAAATGAAACGGTAGATCGGCTATTGTCTTTAAGACATGTAATACAAGCTGATTTTACCAAAAGCAAAAATATACTAAGAAGTAGTGATGGGTTTACCTTAGCTCAAGATTCAATTTTTATCCATTATCAATTCGCAGAAAAAGGGATCTTAAGAAAACTTGGCGAAGTGCATACCGATACATTTGACTTAAAGTTTGCCTTATTGGAAACTTATTTTGAACAAGTTGAGGCCCTTGAAGCGGATACCATAGACCAAGTGAGGTTTACCGTTTTTCTGGATAAACAATTCCCTGTTAAGATGCAATTTGATAAATACTATAGTGCCCAAGACCTATTTAAATAATTATGCCAGCTATAGATATCTCTAATTTCAAAAAACCAATAAAAAAAGTAGATCCGAAAGCCTCGAAGAATAGCTTTTTGGAGCTGATGAGCAGAGATGTTTCCTTTGGCGATGGACAGTTGCCTGATAAAAAAAAGGAGGCATTCTACAACGAATTGAGTACCCTGATTAAATCTGGGATCGACATTAAAACATCGTTGGCTTTAACCACAAGTTCTTATACCAACATCAAAGACGTACAATTATTTGAGTTGATTCAAAGGGAGGTCATTGAAGGTAAATCTTTATCGGAAGCGTTAAAGGATAATCAGAAATTTAGCCAATATGAGTATTATAGCGTTCGGATTGGGGAAGAGACGGGCAAAATGGGAGAGGTGCTCACAGAATTGGCAAAATATTATAAAAGTAAAATCCAACAGCAGCGGAAGATTGTTGCAGCCGTAACTTATCCCTTATTGGTACTGAGCACTTCTTTTGCGGCAATCTTTTTTATGATCAAATTTGTGGTGCCCATGTTTGCTGATGTATTTAAGCGGTTTGGAGGCAAGTTGCCCTATATCACTTCTTTAATTGTAAGCATCTCCGACTGGTTTGATCGGTACATCTATTTGCTATTGTTAGTGCTATTGGGGCATGTTGGCTTTTATCTTTTTAACAGAAAAAAAGACTGGTTTAAAAAGCGACTATCTATAGTCTTATTGCGTGTTCCCATTGTAGGTAATATTCTCAAGAAAATCTATCTGGCAAGGTTCGCCAATACCATGCGCTTGCTTACAGGAACCAATACGCCGCTATTACAGGCCTTGGGAATGGTCAAACAAATGATCACTTTCTATCCAATAGAAGCTTCACTGCAGATTGCAGAGCAGGATATTTTATTGGGACTAAGCCTTTCTTCGGCTTTGGGTAAACATGCTTTCTACCCGGTTAAATTTATTCAAATGATCAAAATTGCTGAAGAAGTGAACAAACTAGAGTACTTTTTTGGGCAATTGGCCGATCAGTATACCGAAGAGGTAGAATACCAAACCAATGCCATCAGCAGTCTTTTGGAACCACTGATCATCATCTTCCTGGGTCTGGCAGTTGGTATTATTCTCATTGCCATGTACCTGCCGATGTTCCAAATGGGCAGTAGTTTCTAGGTCGCTTATTAAACACAACCGTTGGCTGTAAAAGTTGCTTAAAATCTAAAAAATTATACAAGATTTCACATTTTGGGCAGAAAAGCCTAAAAACATACGGTTTTTCGTGGCAAAACCATCCATTTTAAGGAGTGGTTTTGGGTATTAAATATGGTGTTCACCCCTATTTTTCTTTTATTTATCAAAGGATGGATGTCGTTGGCAAATATTTTCTTGATTTTCTTTCGTTGATCGCAAATTAGTGTTTCAAATTCATTTTAATGTAATCAACAATGAAGAACTATTACATCTATTTTCTTTCACTGCTGCTCCTTTTGATTTGGAGCGAGGAAAGCTTTGCGCAGCTCGGTCTTCCCAAGGTGATACCCCCCTCTCCGGAGGCTAGCGCCCTCTCTAGGTATGCCGACATACCGGTCAGTTTCTACACCGGTACCCCCCAGATAGAGATCCCCCTTTACACCTTAAAGTGTGGGGATCTCACCATACCCATATCCTTGGCCTACCATGCCTCGGGTATTAGGGTGGAAGATCCCTCCACGAGTGTTGGCATGGGATGGGTACTGAATTCCGGTGGCCTGATTTCCAGGACGATAAGAGGCGGCGCCGATGGGGTAGGAAGCAATGTCAATAACGGCCTTCCGATCCCTAATTCACCGACAATGCAGGATTTCAACAACCTCATTAACCTGGGAGCACCAAACCTTTATTATCAGTCAATTGAAGCAGATATTTTTTATTATAATTTTAATGGATACACAGGATCATTCTATATTAAGGGCGACAAGGTTTTGTTAAAAAAGGCCGACGATATTAAAATAGAGTTTATCCAATCTAATCTAGATTTGATCGGTTTTACCGCAACTGTCAAAGACGGAACCAAATACTTCTTTGAATATGCTTCCGGTAGCTACCCCGCACCAGCGGCAACAGAGTGGTACCTGACAAAGATTGTTAGTACCGGTGCTACCCACACAATTAATTTTGAGTACTATCAAGGACTTTACAATTTCGTCGTTGCACCAAAAAATTCTAAGTTTTATTGGTTCACCACGCAGATAACCACTCCACACCCCATTTTTAATACCCCGGCAATAATGAACTATTACAGTTCAACTGGTCCCACTGTTAAAAAGATATATACCTCGAATAATGATTCCGTGAGATTTACCAAGAAGGATCTGCTTTTTGAGGAGGCAATTGCAACTCCGCCTTATAGTTCTAATTATACCTATCAAGGGCTCGATAAGATGCTTGTCTATAATTCCCAGCAGAAGGTGGTCAAGCAGTTTAAGTTTGAGAGCAACAATATTAAAACGATAAAGCCATATACCTATGCTCCGCCCGCATATCCTTTAATTGGGCAGGACAACTCGGTTAACTATAGGCTTTATCTAGATGGCCTTACCGAGCTGGACGGTACCGGTGGAGAGATCAAACATAGGTTCTCGTACTACGGCCGGACTGTTGCTAACCGGGATTCCCTTCCCAGCAGGCTGTCCTTGGGTCAGGACATGGGTGGTTATTATAATGGGATAGACACGAATAAAACATTGGTCCCAACTTTTGATGGCATGCTCGATCCGATCATTGCGGGTGAACCATTGGTTGCGGGCAGCGTATCTCTTGTAGACTATCAATATCCCCATGATAGGGTGATAATCCCCGGGGCAAATAGGGCAACAGATTTTACAAGCATGAGGATGGGTACGTTAAAGTCGATACAATATCCTGCTAATGGAAAATCTGAATTTTATTTTTCACAGAACAACTATCCAGCAACGCAGGAGCCCTATTGGAGCTTCAAGATTGACAGGATAAAATATTTTGATCGAGACAACACACTACTTAAAACAAAGAAATATACCTATGCTGATGGCACCTCGGCACATAATATCCCCCCGTTTATAAGCTATACGCACTTTAGCCCCGATTTGGGCTCTATTGAGCAGTTTCCTTCCACAACGTCGTATGCAGGCCCGGGAACTCCGCTTTACATGACCTATAAAACAGCAGTAGAATTAAATCCCTCTTCAACTTTTGACATAGGTATGTTCGAAGGTCCCATGGTCGGTTTCGGTAGGGTATGGGAAACCGAGGAAGGGAATGGGACAACAGAATATAACTACCAGAATGATGATGGCTATGTGGAGACGCTGACCCACTCCTTTAACGGCCTGAATAAAGATAAACTTGTGCCTGACGTCTTTCAGTATGGTGATTTTTGGCCACTTGGTCCCTATCCCAATAGTAGCTGGAAACGCGGAACGCTACTTTCGAAAACCATTTTTGGTACTAACCTTGGGCAAATACAAAAGCAGGAATACGATTATTCCTTTCTTGTTACTGATACATTGCATGCCATAAAGGTAAAAATGATCGCCGACAGCTATTATTATCTTTATTATCAGTATGACTATTTGAGTACCAATATTCGTTTAAACAGCATAAAGGAGACCATTGACGGCGTAGAAACCATCACTGCCTATGAGTATGGAAATCCCCTGTATGCACAGAAGTCTAAGGAGACAATCAGACAGGGGAATGTTTTTCGCAAATCCCTTACCTATAAGTATCCCTACGATTTTTTATCATCACCAGGATACGCTTCGATGGTATCCAGGTTTAATATATCCCCAGTTATTGAGAAGATAACTACTTGGCCAAGCGGACAGGTGGAATCCCTGCGGACAAACTATACTGATTATGGTAACAGTATGATCCTCCCCTCTAGCGTGGAAACCGGCATAAATGGCAATTATGAACCTAGGATAAGTTTCCATGCATATGATAGCAAGGGCAATTTAAAAGGGGCCTCACAATTCGGGGGAGCCAAGACCTTCTATTTATACAGCTACAATTCTCAGTATCCCATTGCAGAGATCAAAAATGCTGATTATGCAGCTGTAGAAAGTGCGTTGGGAACTTCGCAGATTGCCACTTTCAGCAATCTGGTTAGCCCTGATAAGGCAGCTGTAGACAATTTCCTTCTGCCTCTAAAAACAGCTCTTCCCAATGCGCATATCACGAGCTTCAGTTATGAACCCTTGGTCGGGATGACCAGCCAGACCGATGCGAAGGGCATGACCACATTTTACGAATACGATAGTTTCGGGAGATTGGAGAATATGAAGGACCAGAATGGAGATATTGTAAAGAACTATAAATATAACTATGCAGATGGCACGAGCCTTCCTGCAAGAGCTGTTACCTATTACAATTCGGTACTGAATCAGGTTTTTACCAAGAGCTGCCCAAGTGGTGGTGTTGCGGTAACCTATACAGTTGAGGTTGGGAAGTACACCTCAACGCAGAGCCAGGCGGCTGCCGATGCGCTTGCCCAGGCAGATGCTTCAGCCAATGGTCAGGCCTATGCCAACGCCAATGGCAGCTGCAGCACCCCACAGCCCGGTGGCAGCTATTCCAATGAGGCGTTCACCATTACAAGGACAAAGAACAACTGTAGTACAGGTCAGGGAAGTTCGGTGAGCTATCCTGTTCCTGCGGGCACCTATACCTCTACCATCAGCCAGGCCGATGCAAGGGCACAGGCCGAGGCCATGGTTGCTGCCGCTGCGCAGACGAATGCGAACAATCTTGGCAGCTGCAGCACCCCAGAGCCAAGTGGCAGCTACCCCAACGATACGTTCATCGTGATGAGATCGAAGAACAACTGTCCATCGGGACAGAACGGTATTCCTATCGAGTTTACGGTACCGGCAAATACCTATACCTCTACGATCAGCCAGGCGGATGCCAGGATGCATGCGGAGGCAATGTTGGCTACCCAGGCACAGGTCTATGCGAATGCGAATGGCAGCTGTGCGGTAACCTCTGGCACCTTTACGCTTAATTTTTCTGCACCCAGCACCTCTGGCTTCGAGTTGAAGATCAGGGACATGGCCGGGAACCTGCTTTCCAATCCCAAGTTTACCGGCAACTATGTGCTCACCAACATACCCGGAGGAGTTGGAAGCATCACCATAGATACCTGGCCTGCGGGATCAACGCAGCTGACCTACAGCTACAATCTTAACGGAAGTGTCCAGACCACGGGCCCCGCAACGTTCAACAACCTCTCCCTTACCGGTACGATCAACCTTGCTGTTACGCAGACCAAGTTCTTCAGTTTTGGGAAATCAGTATCCTTGCGCAAGAACAATTGTGCGGTTGGACTGGAGGGGTCCATGGTCACCTATACGGTTGCTGCCGGCACCTATACTTCTGCAGTTAGCCAGGCAGCAGCCAACCAGTTGGCACAGAATGATGCGGATGCCAATGCACAGGCCTATGCCAATGCGAATGGCAGTTGTGCGGTACCTACAACCTCTCTGGGTTATTCTTTTCCTTATGGATCACAGTTTCTGGTTGAAGTAACCATAGATGGCAGTACCACCAGTTATACACTTCAGGGAACTTCGACGCTTGCAGTTCCGCGGGGGACAGGTACCTTTAAGATCACTAGCCTTGTGCCAAATAAACAATATCGCTTTATAGTGATGGGACAAACCCAAATTGGCCATGGTGCGGAGTTCAGCCCGATCACTCTTCCAAACTATCCTATTGGGATTAGTGTGACGGAGGTCTTTTCCAATGCGGCGTTAACGGTCAACAGGACGAAATCGGACTGTCCATCTGGGCAGGTGGGTACGGTTGTTTCCTACACGGTAGCTGCGGGAGCCTTTACCTCGCCAACCAGCCAAGCGGCTGCCAACCAGTTGGCGCAGGATGATGCGGATGCCAATGCGCAGAACTATGCGGATGCCAATGGCAGCTGTACCACGCCGAGCTACTCGATCAGTTATGTTGCTCCGGCAGGCCAACAGTTCACGGTGTCGACAATGGGTTTCCCTCCTTCAAGCTGGACGATATCCGGCACGGGATCAATCAGTAGTATACCTTCTACAGGGAATAGCATACATATCGTTCCTGTAGCACCCGGACAATATACCTTTACATTTGGTGGCCAGAGCATGACCGGTTCCAGTGCATACTTTGGCAATGTTGAGTATGGCAGTACGCCGCTACAGTTGACAATTGTTCCTTTTGTTACCTATACCAATACGGCACTTACCGTATCCAGGACCAAGAACGACTGTGATCCCGGTGATGTGGGCAGTACGGTCAGCTATACGGTAGCCGCTGGAAGCTATAGCTCAACGGTTAGCCAGGCAGCTGCAGACCAGCAGGCACAGAATGAAGTTAACCTATATGCACAGGAGTATGCCAATGATATGGGCGTGTGTTCGTTGCCACCTACCTATTACAATGCACAGGTATTCCTTGCCAAGACCAGGAACGACTGTCTTTCGGGGCAGACGGGAACATCCGTGAACTATATAGTGGCCTATGCCAAGCACAGTTCCGCCATCAGCCAGGCAGATGCGGATCAGAAGGCCCAGGCTGATCTGACCGCCAATGCACAGGCCTATGCCAATACACATGGAAACTGTAATGCCCCAACCACCTATTACAATGCGCGGGTATCCCTTTCCAAGACCAGAAACAACTGCCAAACTGGGCAGACTGGGACATCCGTGAACTATGTGGTAGCCTATGCGAAGCACAGTTCTACCATCAGCCAGGCAGATGCTAATCAGAAGGCACAGGCCGACCTGACCGCCAATGCACAGGCCTATGCCAATGCCAATGGTAGCTGTAATGCCCCAACCACCTATTACAATGCGCAGGTATCCCTATCCAAGACCAGGAACAACTGCCCAGCGGGACAGACGGGATCTTCTGTGAACTATGTGGTGGCCTACGCGAAGCACAGCTCTACCATCAGCCAGGCAGATGCTAATCAGAAGGCACAGGCCGACCTGACTGCCAATGCCCAAACCTATGCCAATGCAAATGGTAGCTGTAATTTGCCTATCACCTATTACAATACGCAGGTATTCCTATCCAAGACCAGGAACAACTGCCCATTGGGGCAGACGGGATCTTCTGTGAACTATGTGGTGGCCTACGCGAAGCACAGCTCTACCATCAGCCAGGCAGATGCTGACCAGAAAGCACAGGCCGACCTGACGGCCAATGCACAGGCCTATGCCAATGCCAATGCTAGCTGTGCTACTCCAGTGACTTTCATGCTTAACTATGTTCTGCCAGGTACAAAAGCTTTCATTGTTGAAGTTAGCGACCCTGTTACGGGAGAGACAAATGCGTATGGTATCAGTGGTACTGGCTCACTGGGCAATTTGACAGGCGGTCTCAAAAATATATTTATCTATCCGGAGATAGCAGACCAGGCAACCTATTACTTTACCTTGTTAGACGGAGGGATAACCGCTTCTGGTAATAATGCAAATATCACTGGCCAGTATTTTAGTGGTATCGTTCCACTAAAAATTGTAGAATAATAAATATTTAAGACAAATGAAGATGAGATTATATATAATTACAGTTGGGCTTTTGATGGGTATATCGATAGATCTATCCGCCCAATCGCCCAGTACCTCCCAGAACTATGTTCAGGAGACCACAGTCAGGACCCCTAACAAGAAGAACAAGGATGAACTTCCACCTCTTCCCGTAGAGCAGGCGAACCGCACGATCCAATATCTTGATGGGCTGGGCCGCCCCCTGCAGACGGTACAATGGCAGGCAAGTCCGCTAAAGCGGGATATCGTGCAGCCGGTAGCCTATGATGCCTTTGGCAGGGAGGCGATCAAATACCTTCCCTATGCGGATATCGGCAGTGCCGACGGCGGTCTGAGGGCAACTGCGCTCAGTGCCCAGTCGGCCTTCTACGGAGCAGGTGGCTGGGACGGTAACGTGGCCAAGACCCCCTTCCCCTTTAGCCGTACGGTATTTGAGGCCTCACCGCTGAGCAGGGTATTGGAGCAGGGCGCCCCGGGAGCGGTATGGCAGCCTGCCGGCACAAGAAACAGTACATCCGGAAGGACAGTTGTACAGCAGCAGGGCACCAATGCCGCAACCGAGGTAAAGCTCTGGACGGTAACGGCCAATACGGCAACCAGCAGCGGCAACTATGCAGCGGGCAGGCTCTATAAGAGCACTACCAATGACGAGAACTGGAACAGTGGCGACGGGAAGATGGGTACGGTGGACAGCTTTACCGACCTTGAGGGCAGGATGGTACTGAAAAGGATGTGGGAGGACAATTCGGTATCCCTTGACACCTATTATATCTATGACGACCTTGGCAACCTGCGCTATGTAGTACCCCCAGCGGTAACGGTGAACAGTTTTACCGAAAGTGATGCGGTATTTACCAACTTTATCTATGGCTACCATTATGATGGCCGCAGGCGCAATACCAGGAAACATGTTCCTGGAAAGGGCTGGGAGGAGTTTGTCTACAATAAGCTCGATCAGCTGGTGATGAGCCAGGATGCCAAGGGCAAGCTTGCGCATGGCTGGATCATGAACAAGTACGATGCGTTTGGGAGGTTGATCATCACCGGCATCTATGAGGACAACATTTCCAGGGATGCCCTGCAGGCCAGCTTTAACAGCTGCCAGGTGCTCTGGGAAACCCAGACGGCATCTGGAGCCTATACCAATACCGCCTGCCCGACCTCTGGGGTATATACCTATCTTACGATAAACTATTACGACAGCTATAACATTCCGGGACTGCCCAGCACCTATAACAGGATTAGCAGCTACAGCAACATGCTGAAGGGGCTGCCTACGGCCACACTTACCAATGTACTGGGCACTGCGCACCAGCTATGGACGGTGATGTACTATGATAACGACGGCAGGGTGGTGAAGACCTTTGCCCAGCACTATAAGGGCGGGATGGTAGCCGTACTGAACTATGATGAGACCGAGACGACCTATAGTTTTGTGGGCGAGGTAATGACGAATACCAGAAGGCATTTCGTTTCGGGAACCGAGCAGCTGTATGTGGCCAATGCCTATACCTACGACCACGTGGGCAGAAAGCAGCAGAGCAGCCAGAAGACCGGCACCAATGCGGCAACGGGCAATCCAACCGTGGTACTGTCGAGTAACAGCTACAACGAGACCGGGCAGCTGAAACAGAAACAGCTGCACAGTGCCGATGGTGGAACCAGCTTCCTGCAACGTACCAAATATGCCTACAACGAAAGGGGCTGGCTGAAAAGCAGCAGCTCTCCGGAGTTCAGCATGAAGCTGGGCTACGATACGCTGGCCGCTCCGCAGTACAATGGTAATATCAGTACCCAGCTGTGGGGCAACAGCTACGGCAACCAGTTTTTGTACGGTTACGACAGGCTGAACAGGCTGACCAGTGCCAACAGTACCGGTGTGGTGATGGGCGAAACGCTGACTTATGACAAAATGGGCAATATCCAGACCCTAAACAGGGACGGGATAGTTGGCAGCTACAGCTACACGGGTAACAGACTGAATAGCATTAGCGGAGGATTGGCAACGGGTGCTTACGCCTATGATGCCAATGGCAATGCCACCACGGACGGCAGGAAGGGCGTGACCCTAAGCTATAACCTGTTGAACCTGCCCACAACGGCTACCCGCAATACGCCTGATCCGATCAACATAGTTTATACCTATGATGCCACTGGAAGCAAACTAAGGAAGGTATCTACCACAGCAGGTACAACTGACTACGTGGACGGGATCCAGTATACCGATGGGGCTATCGATTTTATCCAGACAGAGGAAGGACTGGCCAGGCGCAGCGGTAGCGAATATAGTTACGAGTATAATCTCTCCGATCATCTGGGCAATGTTCGTTATACGTTTAATAGAAACCCAAACACTGGTGCAATCGAGAAACTACAGAGCGATGATTATTATGCATTTGGCCTAAGGAAAGTTGCAAAACCGGGAACTAATAAATATCTTTATAACGGCAAGGAGTTGCAAGAAGAGTTAGGCCAATATGACTACGGGGCAAGGTTTTATGATCCGATCGTGGGGAGGTGGAATGTGGTGGATCCTTTGGCTGAACTTGATAGAAAGACTACTCCATATGCTTATGCATTTGATGACCCAATTCGTTATACGGATCCCGACGGAATGTTTGGGGAAGATGTTAATGAAGATTTTGATCAAGAGGATATTAAGCCTAAGAAATCTAATGCATCTATGGGAGGTGCGCTCACTATTGGAGGTACGGCTTTAAGAGGTATTGGAGCTCTCTTGGAAGGGGTTACGGTAGTGGGGACTGGTGCTGCAACTATGGTTTTCGGTACTGTAGCATTGGTATTGTTGCCTAACGAAGCAGGTAGGGGCTCCGATATGCCACCAAGAGGAATATTGCCTCCACCGATTCCGTTTAAGTTTAAAGATGAAGCAAATGCTAAACAAACTCCAGAATCTGAGAAAACAGAAAGAGGCACAAAAGGTAAACTTGAAAAATCCCCCACAGGTAAGGGAACAGTTCCTGCATCTGAAAGAGCTAAGAAAAGAGTTCCCACAGCTAATGAAAAAGCGAAAGAAAGAGAAGCTAGTGAGAATAAGTGTACAAATTGCGGCAATGAAACGAAACCAAAAGATACAAGGTCACACCACTATCCAAAGAGACATGCAGATGGTGGGACTAAAACTACTCCAGTCTGTAAAGACTGTCATACATATTTACACAGTACAAAGAAATAATGGAAATGACAAGTAAGGAGTTTTTACAAATTATCAGAACAAATATTGATAAAACTGGTTACCATCTTACACTAGTTAATGGTGGCCAAAACCCAGACTTTTCTTATTCAATTGGATTAACCGCAACGTTCGGTTTTGAATTGATTATTGCAGGAGGATTTAATTCTATAAAAGAGAATGAATCAATATTTAGCAATATATATCAACAGCTGCAATCTGGATCTTCGGTAAATTCCAAGTTTTTACTGCCCGATAACGAAGTTTTCTATTTAGGTAAGGTAGATTCATCTTGGTGTGAAAAGTTGATGTTAGGGGTATATGATTATTATAATATAGTTGAAATCTCAGCTTATCAAATTATTCCGGTAGAAAGAACATTAGATACGCCACTAATGTCAAAAGCTTTAATTCTGAATGATCCTATTTGGAAATGGCTGGATATAGAGTGGAGTATTGATACACCTAAAAATTCATATGTAATAACTGATATTGATGCTCTAAAAGGCAAAACAATAATAGAGGTCGCTAAATGGGAAAACCATGTATGGGAAATGTTTTCAGGTCCAGGTCCAGATGTTAAAAAGGAGGATATAAGGATAGTTCCATTAGGAACTATCTTGGGGATTGATTTTACATTAAAACCAATTGTAAGTTTGAATATTGGTCAAGGCTTGTGGCGAAAAGATAAGGATTCAACCTGGCATGACTGGTAATCCACCCCATCTATCCAAAGTCTTAATATTTTGGATATAGGGAAAGGTTGAATGTTGCATTAATACCAATAATATTTTACAGGTTCAGCGTGTTATTAAAGATATGCTGAACTTTTTTTCGATTGTCCTTCCAAATTAAGGGTTGTGTGGTAGGCATGAGCTTATGTATAATTAACTCTAAGCTGTTTCTTAATTTGTGCTATAAATTTCTTTGTGTCAAAGAGGCTGTATCATAAGTCATTTTAGCCTTGGTGTAGCCAAATAATATTTTATCACGACTACCATCTTAACAAAAAACGGCAATTTTATATATAGAAAACTGCCGTTTTTTGTTTCATTTAAACTTTTTCAGAGACCCGTCAAAATTAAATTCTGTTTGCGAATGGTAATTTTGATTTATGATACAGCCTCTTTTTTATTGGTTAATTTTTTTCTGGATTGTAGATTTTAAGGTAAATATGTCTCTTGCTATTTAACAAAATTTTTGCTCATAAGCAATTTAGCCAACTGTGGTACTGTCCAATAACAGTTATAACGAGACGGGGCAGCTGAAACGCAAACAGCTACACAATATAGATACTGGCAATACCTTCCTGCAACGTACCAAATATGCCTACAACGAAAGGGGCTGGCTAAAGAATAATATTTTACAGGTTCAGCGTGTTATTAAAGATATGGAGAATTTTTTTATTTAAAAGGTAATTGATTAAACTCCTGCTATTCTAAATGATGGCTTTTCCCTTTACATCTAGAACTCACTATCTTTCGGATTTTCAATCCGATAACCGACAAGCTACTAAGCAACACAAGCGCATGGCATACATCCAGACTGAGGAGTGTAGCACCTTCATATCTGCTTCGTATCTCCTTCATGATTTGTTTATAATTAACAGGGACTAAACAGGGGGTTAACAGGGACTTTACAGGGACAAAACACGGATAATACCCCTTTATACTCCCTGTTAAATTCGGGTTAAATCCGTTTAATATTACTGTTACCTGTACAGCATTTACGAAGGCTAAGTAATGCTGATATCACGCTAGTATATTGCAACTGGGGCCTCATTCATGAAAATTTGAATTTTAGGAAAGGAATATACATTACCAGATTAGCTAATCTTATTTGTAATGCAATGCGATGAGTTGCCGTTGTTGCTCAAGCTTAAGGATGTTTTAATAAGTTTAGCCGTTTTTCGATAATACTTAGCTCCGGGTCTCCATATTTTTTTGTTTTAACAGACCTGGCATTTCTTTTTGGTCTCGCTGCTAGAGAGTAATAATATCATCATTTTACCAGCTGTCCGAGATGTTCTGAAAGACATCTCGAACTTTTTATGTTTCGGATTTGCAATCCGATAGCCAAATGTACTGAGAGCCTGACTTATTCCTTCCTACAATAATTATTTAGGGGTTCAGCATGTTGTTAAGATACGCTGAACTTTTTTGTTTAAAATGTAAATTAATTAAATGCATAGCCACTCCCGATCGCTCCTATGAGGATTGGGAAATGTAAGCTAAAGTTTCGATATTTACCTGCCTGCCGGATAGGTAGGTGCTGTTACACTGAGGAAGCTGCGTACATAGATCGTCACGGTTGGAGAAGAACTAACCTCACCATGACGATTGGTTTCGGAGAGATACGCTACGGCGGCAAGGCTTTGTGGTGGGTTTTTAAATTTCTAAGGTTTCGGCTGCGCTCAAGATGACAAATGTGTAATGGTTTCATCAGATAGATTCCTACAACGGTTGTGGAGTACCAACCACTCTAGGCTAAATAGCTAGGTAGTTCTAGTGTTAAACCAATGCCATTTCTACACGATTATTTGCTAGCCTAGCAGGATTTTAAGCAGAAAAAGTTTAAAAACTACAGTTTTTTCCTCTTTTTGAGCTCATTTCTAATTTTGGTATGTCCCTCCAAATGTAAAGTTCATCCGCTCTGGGGCTTTGTTCATCACCTCAAATTAGTCGTTCACAAATAGATTGTTGGCAGCATGTTTATCTAGCTAATTTAAGGAACACAAAATTTGATATTCATGCGTTCAATTCTTCGCCAAAAAATAAGGGCCTACACCCTAACAGAGATCCTGGTAGTATTGGTAATTATTGGGATTTTGGTGCTATTGGCATTGCCCAATCTAATGCCCTTAATTACCAAGGCTAAAACTACCGAGGCCAAACTACAGTTAGAGCATTTGGCCAAATTGCAACAGGGGTTTTTCTTCGAACATTCTACATACAGCTTGGATTTGGCCGAGATTGGCTTTGTGCAAGATCAACTTTCTAGTGACGGTAAGGATGGAAAGGCAAATTACAAGATCGAAATCGTGTCGGCAAACAACAGTGCATTTGTAGCCAAAGCCACAGCCGTTGCAGACTTTGATGGTGACGGTGTTTACAATGTTTGGCAGATAGATCAGGATAAAACCTTAAAAGAAATTATGCAAGACTAATGTGGGGCTTACAAATATTATTATTTGCCGTACTAATGGTTATGGCCCTACAAGATTTTAAGCAGAGAGCTATTTATGCTTGGCTTTTCCTCGTATTATTTGGGGTTTTGGGAACGATGAAAGCCATGGGAGGATCTTGGATAGCTATGGCAAAAGATCTTGGGTACAATGCTGCTTTTTTAGGCCTACAGATCTTGCTGATCTCTATTTACTTTTCTCTTAAAGAGCGAAAATGGGTTAATATTTTTAGCACCTATTTTGGTCTTGGCGATCTGTTATTCCTATTTAGCCTCACGGCCTATTTATCTTTTTTGAATTATGTATTCTTTTACATCATCAGTTTGATTTGCTGCATTTTGGCAAGTTTAATCATCAGTGTATTTAGTAAAGGTTTCAAGCGTATGATCCCATTAGCGGGAATGCAAGCGGTTGTTTTTGCCCTATGGGTAGGATTGTCGTTTTTAGATCAGAAGATAATACTCACATCAGATTTGGAATTGATTAACTTTTTTGGTCTTTGATATGGAAATTGCTGCAAATACACTTCATTTAATAGCAAAAGATATTGCACTACAATACCGATTAATTCCACAAAAGGAAGAAGAAAATATACTGGTTTTGTACTGTGATGAGGATGTGCTATTGAAAGATTTAGAAGAGGAGTTACATATCCTATTAGATAGGTCCCTTAGGCTCGAGCCCTTGGCAAAAGCCGAAATAAGCAGGATGCTATCTACTTATTACCTTACTGATGGTGGAGAAATAGAAAAGGAGATATCTTCCCTTTCTGCCAATGATGATTTCCTGAAAACCCTCATCAACGAGGCGAGGCGCCTAAAGAGCAGTGATATCCATATCGAAACCTTTGAGAAAAAGGCAAGGGTAAGGGTACGTATCGATGGGATGATGATCGAAAGGTATCAGGTTGCCAAGGAAGAATACCCAGCACTGATTAATAAGATTAAAATCATGGCGAACTTGGATATTGCCGAAAAGCGTTTGCCACAGGATGGCCGGGTGCATTATCAGTCTAATCAACAAAGTGCATTCGACATCCGGGTTTCTGTGCTACCCACCTTGCATGGCGAGAAAATCGTGCTGCGTTTACTGAACAATACCAGTACAGATATAGAACTGGGTACCTTGGGGCTTTCCATTGCAGATATGCAGCATTACCTCCAAGGGGTGCAGCGGCCCAATGGCATCATTTTAATTAGTGGCCCTACGGGTTCGGGAAAGACCACCACTTTATATGCTACGCTAAAACTTTTAAACAAGAGTACCCGTAATATTCTTACTATCGAAGACCCGATTGAATACACGCTGGAAGGTATTAACCAGGTACAGCTGAAAGAGAATATCGGACTGGGTTTTGCAGCAGCGCTGCGTACTTTTTTGCGCCAGGATCCCGATGTAATTATGGTAGGAGAGATACGTGATCCAGAAACCGCCAATATGGCCATACGAGCAGCACTTACTGGGCACTTGGTGTTGTCTACCATCCATACCAATTCTGCCTGGGGCACTGTGTCTAGGTTAATGGATATGGGAATTCCCAATTTTTTGGTGGCAAATACCCTTAATACCAGTGTTGCACAACGCCTATTGCGCTTGGTATGCCCTCATTGTAAAACGGAGGCTACCTTAAGTTCAACAGCTTATCCCAAGCAATTTAAACCTCCAATTGAACTCTCTCGTCAGTTTGTAGCCAAGGGTTGTAGCCATTGTTATTATACAGGTTACAAGGGTAGAAAAGCCGTTTATGAGGTGATCCCATTAGATGCAGATTTAGCTCAGGAAATTAAAAAGGGCAATATGGAAATCACGATGCTCTTAAAAGAGCGGGGGATTAAAACATTGGCCGAAAATGCTTTCCAATTATTTGCCGAGGGAGAGACCACACTGGAAGAAATTTATCCATTATTATTAGCCATCTAAGCAATGCCAAATTTATTTATTCGATATATTATTATTTCTTTATTCATAACCTGCTGGTTCACCACTGCCGTCCAGGCACAAGAGCAACCGGAAGATCGATTAGCCAAAATAGAGAATAGGCTAAAGAGCCTTTCGGTAATGACACCGGGACTAAACCAAAAGGTACAGCTATCCATGTCGGGTGCAAGTGCAAACGAATTTTTGCGCGCATTGGCCCAGGCAAACAACCTGAACATCAATATAGATCCTAAAATTGATTTTAAAGTCTACTATAATTTCACCAATGAAACCGCATTGAATGTACTGCTGTTTGTAGCTAAGGAGTACAATTTGGATATTAACCTCATCGGTTCAATTATGTCTATTAGCAAGATGCCAACCGCTAGTGTTGTAGCCCCAAGGAAAGAGGTGAAAGTGACCTATACAGCAGCAGGCGATCAGCTAAGTTTAGAACTGAATAACGATACGCTTAGTGTGGTAGCCAAAAAGATCAGCCAGCAATCGCAAAAAAATGTGGTGGTGCCAGTAAGCCTCCTGCAAAAAACAGTAACTGCATTTATTTCAGCCCCATTTGAAAGTGCTTTAGACAAGTTGGCCTACACCAACGGGCTTAAACTCCAGAAAACCAATGATGGCGTATTTATCTTTCAACCATTGGGAGAGAATGAAGAACTGTATATCAACAGTGAAAATGCCACAGCTGTTAAAAAAAGTATTAAACCTTTGGCAGGTGGTACGCAAACTGCAGGGATGAATGTAACCAGCAAAAATGCTGCTTCCGGTACCAAACTTATCAGTGTGGATGCTTTAAGCGCTCCAATTTCGGATCTGATCAAATCAGCATCTGCTGAAGCTGATATCAATTATTTTATCTACTCAGAGATCAAAGGTTCGGTAACTACGAAGTTGAGCAATATTGGATATGATAATTTTCTAATGGCTTTATTGCAAGGTACCGAATATACTTTTAAGCGAGAAGGTGGGATTTATATGATCGGAGACCGTAAGTTGGAAGGATTACGGTCGCATAGAGTGATACAACTGCAGCACCGTTCTATAGATACCATACAAATGATGATCCCTACAGATTGGAAAAAGGGGGTAGAGATTAAGGAATTCAGGGAGCAGAATACCATTCTTCTGTCTGGCGCATCGCCGCAACTTAACGAGATCGAGAATTACATTAAACAGATTGACCGCATTGTACCTATGGTATTGATTGAAGTAACTTTGGTGGATATCAGAAAAGGGAAAGTGGTGAAAACGGGGATCTCTGCTAGGGTTTCTGATAGCCTTAAGACCGGCGGAAGTATACTCCCTGGATTGGATTATACCTTTGGTGCCAATTCGATTAACAACTTTCTTTCTAGGTTGGGCAGCAACAATTCTATAAATTTGGGAAAGGTGCCTCCCAATTTTTATGTAACCTTGAGTGCCTTAGAAACTAATTCTAATGTAGAGATTCGATCGGTGCCCAAACTGTCTACCCTTAATGGGCATTCGGCTAAATTGAGTATTGGTAGCTCAAGATATTACAGTCAGAAAACCCAAAATATAGTGCCTTCCTTAAATGCACAAACGGTAATAACCGAACAGTTTACCGAAGTTAATGCCAATTTAGAGATCGACATCAATCCGGTAGTATCTGGAGATGACCAGGTCACTTTAAAGATTAAGGTGAATATCTCCGATTTTATTGGTAGCCCGCCTTTAAATGCTCCACCCCCAACGGCCACAAGTATGTTCAGTTCTATTATTAGAGCCAAGAATGAGGATATGATTGTATTGGGAGGCATGGAAAGAACAGAAAGTACAGAGACTCGGTCGGGTATTCCATTTTTGTCCCGTATTCCGGTTATTAAATGGTTATTCAGTAGTAGAGAAAAGAACAATAGCAAGGTGGTTACCTTAGTTTTTATTAAACCAATTATACTCTATTAATGAGCAAAGGAACACTAGAAAGGGTTTTAGGAGTTGAACTGAAGTTTTTACAAGACAACAGGATCAGTTGCCGTTTTTCTCTGGTTATGCGCCAAGGAGACCTAGTGGATATTGTACAGGAGAAACAGTTAGAAGGAACCTTGGTAGAGGTTTTGCAAGTGCTGCCGAAACAACACCCCATTGCGCTAAATATTACCGGAAAAGGCCTGCTGAACAAAAAATTGCCAATATTGGATGATTCGAATGTTGACGCATTGTTCCATCAGGCTTTTCCTGGCGTAGATCGAAATGATTTCCATATACAAAAGGTATTTGGTGCAAATAATGGGCTAATTAGTATAATTAGAAAACAGATTGTTGATGAGTTATTAGGAAAAATGTTGCGTGCAGGGCTATTAATTTATAGCTTTTCGCTTGGGGCAATGGTAAGTTCAGTTATCTGGCCTCAGCTCAATAGTTATGGTCAGGAGCTGAAGTTTGACGGACATTTTTTTAAACTAGACGAAAATAGAGAATTTCTTTCTTACGAAAGCGGCCAAGCCTATCAGAGCCAATTTCCTGTTAAGGTAGGAGAAACGCCTATAGACCAGCAGTTGATCCTTGCTTATGCTTCGGCCTTTCAATTGCTTTTACACGATCGTCTTTTGCAGGTGAGGGCTGATGTAGCTGTTGTTAATGTAGCTTTCGACAATTTTATATTCAATAGTCATTTACAAAAGAAGACGAAATATTTTATTTTCTCTTTGTTTGGGATGCTATTGTTGAGTTTTCTTTTATTCTCCCATTATAGCGAAAAAAACGATCAGTTGATGTCGTCACTAGGTGCTAAGTCGGCAGATGCTGATCAGGCGGCCATACTACAGAAAAACATTTTGGATAACGAAACTTTGCTAAAGCGATTGAACTGGAATGGCGGCTATAACCCTGGGTTTTTATTGACCGAGCTGGGTTCAAGTCTACCCATGCAGCTGCGATTGAATGAACTGAGCATTAATGATTATAAGTCTGATAAAGAGAAGCCTGAGCATATTCCTCTGATTCGGATTTTAGGCAGTAGTAACGATCCGCTTCGGGTAAACAATTGGATCTTCGAGCTTAAAAAAAAACCTTGGGTAAAATCTGTTGCACTTTTGAAATTCCAAGAAGATAGAGCGCAAGAGCAATATCAATTTACTTTAAATATAACCTATTAGCAGATGTGGCAAAAAATTAATCAGCAACAAAAGAATTATTTGTTAATAGCTGTTGCCATATTGGTATGCTATCTTGCCTATCAGCTATCCATTCGTAGGGCGATAGCAGAGATAGTTTTATATAGAGAACTGAGCCAAAAGCAGCATGCAATTGGACAAATTAATGGCTCTTTGGGCCAGGCCAACACAAAGAATGATTTTTATGCAAAGGTGGTGGGTGTTTATCGCATCAGATCAGAAGATCCACAGGGTATGCTCTGGGAATCGGTATCTGGAATTTCGCATAGCAAAGGTGTAAGTATTGGTTTTAACCCCAGTACTCAGCTCCTTACAGATAGCTTGGAGATAAAGAAAAATATATTCCGGCAAGAATTTACATTCAGAGGTAATTATTTTGGTTTGGTAGCTTTAGTAGATTCTATTAGCAAAACCCAAGGCATCGGAAGGATTTCTTCGCTCAGCATTGCTGTAGCCAAAGAGATGAAGACAGAGGGAGAGCTAGAGCTTAGGTTAAGTATCAATGGAATTAAGCGCTAATAAGTTTGTTGCTATAAATTTATGTTGAAATAAAAAGAGTGGAAATCTTAATTATATAGCCTATTGGGCTACTTATATCTCGTAGTTAAGAAAAATAAACCATTTGTTTAAATTAAATTAACATATACCGTTTTGGTTTTCGGTTCAAATTAGGTTATATTTGTATAATTATCAACATATATTATCATGAGTAAAGAAGTTTTAGAAATATCTGTAATGGTTGATGAACAGTTTGACATGAACTTTAACTTGGTTGAAGGCATTTTTGGATTAATCCTTAAAGTTTTTGGTAAGTAAATTAACCTGTTGAATGTTTAGCCTATCTAACCTTCTCCAGAAGGCAGGACGTGATATGCCTAAAATTTTTATTAGCTAGATTGTTTCTAACTTGCTCGTCTCAAATCTCACATCTCTTTACTCACATCTCTTTTTCTTATATTTGCAGCAATGAGTAGAAACAGAAGAAATGCTGAGCCAGTTCGGATTACCGGATTAAGCATTATTGATATTGCAGAAGAAGGTAAGGGCGTAGGCAAAGCCGATGAATTGGTGATTTTTGTAGATAAGGCCGTTCCAGGCGATGTGGTTGATGTACGTTTGGTAAAGAAAAAGAAAAACTTTGCCGAAGCAGTTATTGAGGGTTTACAAACAGCCTCTACGCATCGTGTTGATCCATTCTGTAGTCATTTTGGCACTTGTGGTGGTTGTAAATGGCAACACATGGATTACAGCGCACAGCTCAGTTTTAAGCAGAAAAATGTTGAGGCAGCTTTACAACGTTTGGCAAAAATTGATACTTCATCAATGGAGCCAATTTTAGGTTCTGCTGTAAATAGATATTACCGTAATAAATTAGAATATACTTTCTCTAATAAGCGTTGGTTAAATGCTACCGATATGGAGTTTGAAGCGGAAGGTAGAGAAATGAATGCTTTGGGTTTTCATGTGCCATTGCGTTTCGATAAAATTTTAGATATTGAGCATTGTTACCTGCAAGCCGAACCAAGTAATAGTTTGCGCTTAAGGGTTCGTGAATATGCCTTAAAAAATGATATTAGTTTTTATGACCTGCGCAATCACGAAGGTGCGCTAAGAAACTTGATCATCAGAACTTCATCAACAGGAGAAGTGATGGTTGCTGTGGTTTTTGCTTATGCGGAGCAAGCGCAGATTGATGGCTTGATGGAACATTTAAAGGTTTCATTTCCAGAAATTACTTCTCTACTTTATATCGTTAACCAAAAGAAAAACGATACTATTTTTGATCAGGAAGTGATTACCTATGCTGGTAGAGACCATATTTTTGAGCAAATGCAGGTAGATAATTCTGCTGCTGGATCTGTAAAGTTTAAAATTGGTGCAAAATCTTTCTATCAAACAAATTCTGATCAGGCTTACGAACTGTATAAAATTACCAAGGAATTTGCTGGCTTTAAAGGAGATGAATTGGTGTACGATTTATATACTGGAGCAGGTACCATTGCCAACTTTATTGCGGGTAGCGTAAAGCAGGTTATTGGTATAGAATATGTGCCAACGGCGATAGAAGATGCTAAATTTAATTCGGCATTAAACGGTATAGCTAATACCATTTTCTATGCTGGAGATATGAAAGATATTTTAACAGCAGATTTTATTACGACACATGGTAAACCAGATGTGGTGATTACCGATCCGCCTAGAGCCGGAATGCATGCAGCTGTGGTAGAACGTTTATTGGAGATGGAAGCTGAAAAGATTGTTTACGTAAGTTGCAATGCAGCTACACAGGCAAGAGATTTAGCTTTATTAAAAGAAAAGTACGATGTAGTACGGATTAAACCAGTTGATATGTTCCCACATACACAGCATGTAGAAAATGTAGTTTTATTACAATTGAAATAATGAAAAACAGTGGTTTTTATTTAGTGGTGGTTATTTTGCTCAACGCTTGTACTGGTAGTAATCAGGATAAAAAAGCAGCTACAACTACAGATTCTATAAAAACCAGATTTACTGTTGATTATGCCAAGCAACAGGTAGATACATTGTTATTAGACGCTATAGATACTGCCTTTATAATTAAGAATAAGCCAATAGCAGATGATATGGGCGACAAACAAAAGGACTATATCATCAACATTTATTTTAGCAATAAAAAATGGCCAGTTTTGACTTTTAAAAATGCAATTGGTGCAGATTTGGCCTTAGCTGGAGATTTAGATGGAGATACACAACCAGAATTATTATTAAGGCCAGAGTGGTTTAGCAGTTGTTGGGCAAGTATTAACTTGTTTTCTCTAAAGAACAATACTTGGAATTTGGTAAAAAATGGAAGTATGTATTTTTGTGCTGATGAATATCCCTTAAGTAAAAGAGTGGTTAAAACTGATGCAGGTTATGGTTTGTTAACCGATAGTTTGACCAATGATAAATTTATTACCCTTAAAAAAGCGATCAAGTTTTAAGATATGGAAGCCGAAGAATTATTAGGAAATTTAAGTCAAGATGGAAATGGCGAGAATAAAGAGAAGAAAAAAAGTCCATTAATTAGTTTAGAGAAAGATCTTACATTATATGCTGATTCGATTAAAGAAGTTGCTGTAGAAATTATGGTTGAAGGAATTTCTGTCAACCCTATTTTTATTGCGCACCAACACGAGGTTAACATAGGGGAGATGATCTTGAATAAAGAAGAGCTTAAAACAGACTGGACCATCCAAGCTTCTACCTTAGAGGAGTTTATCCAAAAAGGCATTATTCACCCTGATAAAAAAGAGCAATTTTTAAAAACCTATAAAAAGCCAGAAAACTACATGTGCATCTTTGTGGTAGTGCCAGAAGGTGCAAACTTTGTTTACTATCCGTACCCAAAAAATCCTTAAGCTGAATTAGCTATTTATATAGCTTTCTAATTGAGAAATGGTCTGTTTCTGATCGGCGATGATAAATTTAACTACATCTCCGATTGAAACCATGCCTACCACTTGATCTGCGGTTGCTACAGGCAAATGTCTGATGTGTTTTTCTGTCATCAGTTCCATGCACAATTCAATACTATCTGTAGGCTTTACAGTTATAGGATTGGTGGTCATAGCTTCGCTAATTGGTGTGTCTATAGATGATTTGCCATGTAAGATTATCTTCCTAGCATAATCTCGCTCAGTAAAGATTCCGAGTAGTTCATCATGCTCCATTATTAACAATGCACTGATGTTTTTTTCGGTCATTAATTTTAGTGCATCTAAAACCGAAGTGCTCGGTGTAACACTAAAAATCTGAGTAGGTTTGGTGTTCAAAATTTGATGTACTGTTTTCATAAGGCTTTATTGGTTAGTGAATTAAATTTAGCTTAAAAAAATAGCATAACCTATAAAGTATTTGTTAACAGTTGTTTAAATTTCTTTATTATTAACCAAAGCGGTGATAATTAGATGTGGATAATTGTTTTTTGACTGTCTTTCCACTTTTGATATTTTTCTAAATCCTTTGCAAGCTGTTTATACACTAAACTTAAAACAAATGCGTCATCTACAAAACCCAGTCCGATGATAAAATCAGGAATTAAATCTAAAGGAGAGATAAAGTAAAGCAAACCAGCAATTACCGCAACTATAGAGCCTTTGGAGATCGCAGTATAATTACCTTTTGCATAATCTTTGGCTAGTTCAAAAAGTAACTGTAACTGATCCCAAATATTGCTTAGTGCACCTTTGTTGGCAGCAGCCTTTTTTAAACCTTCTTGTACTTTTTCTAATGTTTTACTTTTATCCTTAATTAGTTGTTGAGCAGTTTTGGTAAAACTATTTAAAATGCTTTTTAGCTTATTTAAATTCATCGTTATAGGTTTTAAAACTTAGCTATCAATAAGTATACCTAATTATCTTCCAAAAGTGTCGTAGTTATCTTCGGCATATTTTTCGAACCTTTCTAAAAGCTTAATGTTCTTTTTCTCTATGTTGGTTAATTGCCCATCAACATTATTGGTTACTGGTACATACCATTCTACGGGATTAAAAAATTGGCGATAATTTTTCTTTTTAAAGGTATAGCCATGCCTGGCGAAGATGGTATTTCTTAGAATCTGTAAATCTAATTTGCGTAGGTTTTTTAGGTCTTTTTCTGTTAGATTAGCTGTAGATGCATTCAATTCGTATACAGCTTTGCTTGCACTTCTGTAAAATTCATTTTCGTAGGTTTCGGTAATTCCATCAACGGTATCGGTTACCTTTTTTACTTTTTTTCCATACCAATCTGTATAATCGCCATCTTTACTTAACATTAAGTTGGCATTATAAGTAAAAGATTTTTTTAGCAATTTAAATGAACGTTTAGTTACGTCCAATGTGTTTTTATAGGCATTCCAAAAACCAACTAGTGTGTCGCCCTTTAATTTAAATTCGAACCTGCCATCAAATTTATCGTCGCCTGGTTCATCTAGCACAAAACTTAATTTACTATTTAGCGCAACAATTTTTCCATTTAATGGCCTGCTATTCCCAGCAACAACGCTTTGCCCAATTACATCGTCACCTGTGGTAATGCTTTTTAGAACAAGGGTAATTTTATTGGTTTGTACATTTTCGGCATTTTCTTTAATGTCGATAGGCTCAAAATCACCAACCCACATGCCATATAGATCTTTGTGCGTTTCTTCTGCAACAACTGCATTTTCGGTACTGTCTGTTGGTGTTGCATGAGTTTTTTTCTCAGTATTCGTACAAGAAAGAAGACTTGCAACTAGGAAATTTAAAAGAAGTAGCTTTTTCATAGCGGTAGATAGGTTTACTATTTTATTTTTTTAATGTACCATTCGATCAGTAATAAATTGGGTATCCAACCAAGCCAAGCAATAATTTGGTAAACATCCATTGGTGCTGGCTGAAATAAATATACTAAAATTACTTTCCATAAGCGTAAGGTAATGGCCGAAAATGCCAATGCAAAACTCCTTAACATAAAAGCTTGATGCTTTTTTATGTTTCCCTTCTTAATAGCATTTATAGCTTTGATGGTAAAATATAGCCAAAGTATTCCTAAGAGAATGAAAGAGATTTGAGCATATAAACCACCATTTGCGTAATAACCAATAAAAATGCCAGAAGGTGCTGCAAAGAAAACTACTGCAATAAAATATAAATAACCAGCAATACGATGTAGCTTTTTGTATTTGCTGAGTATCCTATTATTAAATTGTGTAAAACCAGCTAAAAGCGCAAAAATAGCGGTGTAAACATGTACATAAAAAATGCCCAAATAGGGTTTTATGCTGCTTACTTCAGTTTGCTTGATTTGTAGAAAAGCTACATCTGTATGATAAGGGATATATCTTAAAGTAATCTGTAGCATCAAAATAAAGAAGAAAGAGAAGAACAATAGCCATGCAAAGCTTAAGTAACTCAGCTTCCTAAGCATGGCTATAACATTGCTAAAATCTCATCTACATATTTGCGGTCGTTTGCCAAACGTGGAACTTTATGTTGTCCACCAAGTTTACCTCTTAACTTTAGCCATTTATAAAATGTATCTGCAGGTGCATTATGTACTTTTGGTCTGCTCAATGCCATGTCTTTAAAACGTTTAGCATCGTAATCTGAGTTAACTTCACGCAATGTTTGATCCAGTACATCAATAAATTGCTCAAAATCTGTAGGCTGGGTTTCGAACTCGATAATCCATTCATGTCCACCCGCTTTGTCTCCCTTAAAGTAAATAGGGCAGGCAGTATAATCCTTTACCTTTGCCGAGGTAACAGCGCAAGCTTTAGTAAGTGCATTTTCTGCATTATCTATAATTACTTCTTCGCCAAAAGCATTGATAAAATGTTTGGTTCTGCCTGTAATCTTAATTCTAAAAGGGAAAACTGAGGTGAATTGTATGGTATCTCCAATTAAATACCTCCATAAACCAGCATTGGTTGAGATGATAATTGCATAATTTTTATGTATTTCTACCTGCTCTAGCGATAATGTTCTAGGGTTTTCATCCTCAATGTTTTCGAGCGGCAAAAACTCATAGAAAATTCCATAATCCAACATCAATAAAAGCTCTTCCGAATTATCTTGGTCTTGGATCCCAAAAAAACCTTCAGATGCATTATAAGTTTCCAGATAATACATATTGTTAGATGGGATCAGCTCTTTAAACTGTTCGCGATAAGGTGTAAAGTTTACAGCGCCGTGGAAATAGAGTTCGAGGTTTGGCCAAACCTCTAATAAGTTTTTCTTCCCTGTCATTTCTAGTACTTTCTTAGCCAAAACAATAGTCCAAGTAGGTACGCCAGAAAGGCTGGTTACGTTTTCTTTGATGGTAGCCTCAGCCATTTTATCCATCTTTTCTTCGTAATTATCCATTAAGGCGATAGACATGTTTGGCGTTCTATAATACTCTGCCCACATGGGTAAATTTTTGATCAAAACCGCCGAAAGATCTCCGTAGTGAATGTCTTCGCAAAGTTGATTGATTTGATGACTGCCACCTAAAACAAGTCCTTTACCTGTAAACATTTGGGTATCTGGCCTGTTATTACAATAGATGGAGATCATGTCTTTGCCACCTTTAAAGTGGCATTCTTCTAAAGCTTCTTCAGATACTGGAATAAATTTACTTCTATCGCTAGTTGTACCAGAAGATTTCGCAAACCATTTAATTTCTGATGGCCATAAAATATTCTGTTCTCCTTGTAGCATGCGCTCGATGAAAGGTTTGAGCGTATCGTAATTTTGTATGGGTACTCTTTCTTTGAATTGGCTAATGGTAAGTAGCGATTTATAATCGTACAATTTTCCCCATTCGGTGTTTTCTGCACTAGAAATTAAGGTATGAAACCATTCTTCTTGCACATCTAAAGGGTATTTGATAAAAAGCTCAATCTGGTGGATTCGCTTTTTCATGTACCAAGTAAAAATCGAATTTACAATCGCCATTATAAGTTTTTCCTTCTTAAAACAAAGTTTGAACCTAAATATACTTTACGTACCATTTCATTTGCGGCAAGCACTTCTGGTGTTCCAGATTCAAGAATTTTTCCTTCAAAAAGTAAGTAAGCTCTATCGGTGATAGATAATGTTTCTTGCACGTTATGGTCTGTAATTAAAATGCCAATATTCTTTTTCTTCAATTTAGCTACAATGGTTTGGATTTCTTCAACCGCAATAGGATCTACCCCAGCAAAAGGCTCATCTAGTAAGATAAAATTAGGGTTTGCCGCAAGCGCACGAGCAATTTCAGTTCTTCGGCGCTCACCTCCAGAAAGTAGATCGCCTCGGTTTTTTCTAACTTTATGCAAACTAAATTCGTTAATCAGCTCTTCTAGCTTTTCGTTTCTTTCCTCTTTGGTTAATTTGGTCATCTCTAAAATGGCCATAATATTATCCTCTACAGTTAATTTTCTAAAAACGCTGGCTTCTTGTGCCAAGTAACCAATTCCCTTTTGAGCTCTTCGGTACATGGCATCTTTGGTAATGTCTTGTCCGTCTAAAAGTATTGTACCTTCGTTTGGTTTAATTAAACCTACAATCATATAAAATGATGTTGTTTTACCAGCCCCATTTGGACCTAATAGACCAACAATTTCTCCTTGGCTAACCTCGAAAGAAACATTGTTTACCACAACACGTTGTTTATATTTTTTAACCAGATTTTCGGCTTTTAATATCATTTAAATTTTAGATTTACGATTTGGGATTTCAGACCTAGTGTACCGTTATCCATCTATTTTAATTCCCTTAATATTTAATTGTAATCGCTTTTTGTCTTTCCAAACGTTTTCTTCTATGGTATAACAAACAGAAAAAGGTTGATTTGGTTGTAACAAATTTTGAAATTCTCCCAATCCAAAAGCAATGGTTTCAAAAATAGCTGAATTTTGTTGCTTTATGCTCATCTTTAGATGATTTGTACCAACAATTTGTGGCAACCCAACTAAAACAACATTAGTTGATTTAAAGACCGGAGCCATGTTTAGTGGTCCGAAAGGGGCAATTTGTGTTAATATACGATAAAATTTACCATCAATCTGAGCTAGTTCTACTTCAGTATCTATCCGGATTTCTGGAATAAGCAGGTTTGGGCTAATACTAGTCGACACAACATTCTCAAATTTATCAGCAAATGCGGCCAGATTTTCCGGTTTTATAGTTAAGCCTGCTGCATATTTATGGCCGCCAAATTGTTCCAATAAATCACTGCAAGCTAAAAGAGCTTCGTACAAATCATAACCTATTACCGATCTTGCAGAACCTGTGTAATTCCCATTAGATTCGGTAAGTACAATAGTGGGCCTATAGTAAGTTTCGGTTAATCGAGAAGCTACAATGCCAATTACACCTTTATTCCAGCCTGGCTGATAAACAACAGTTGTTTTGCGATTCATCAATATTTCGCTTGCTTCGATTAAGGCTAAGGCCTCATGCGTAATATTCTGATCGAAAGATCTCCGTTCCGTATTTTGTGAGTTGATAAAAGTGCTTTGCTCATCGGCCAATACTACTTCATCGCTGATTAACATTTTTACAGCATCTTTGGCATCGCCCATTCTACCAGCAGCATTTATACGTGGGGCCAATAAAAATACCACGTCGGTAATGTTGTAAGCTTCCGTTTTGCCAGAAATCTGCATCAAAGCTTTTAGTCCACAACATGGATCTTGATTGAGTTTAATGAGGCCAAAATAAGCCATTACCCTGTTCTCGTCAACAATTGGAACAATATCTGCAGCGATACTTACCATGCATAAATCGAGGTATTTCTCGTATAATTCGTTTGGTAAATTATTTGCTTGGCAATAAGCTTGTGCTAATTTAAACCCAATGCCACAGCCAGATAATTCTTTAAAAGGATATTCGCAATCAACCCGTTTCGGATCGAGTACAGCAATAGCCTTGGGAATTTCATCTGCTGGTAAGTGGTGATCGCAAATGATAAAATCAACATCCAAGGTATTAGCATAAGCTATTTTGTCCATAGATCTTATCCCACAATCTAAAGCAATAATTAAAGTAAATCCATTCTCTTTTGCGAAATCTATGCCGGCTGTAGAAATGCCATAACCTTCCTTATGCCGATCTGGTATATAATAAGCAATCTCACTTGTAAATTGGCTAAAAAAGCTATAGGTTAGCGCAACCGCGGTAGTGCCGTCAACATCATAATCTCCATAGACTAAAATTCTTTCATGGTTTGTTAATGCAGCAGTAATCCTTATTATTGCCTGCTCCATATCCTTCATTAAGAAAGGGTCGTGTAATTGGGCAAGTTGTGGCCTAAAAAAGAACTTCGCTTCTTCGAAGTTTGATATACCTCGTTGCACTAAAATTTTAGCCAAGCATTTGTCTATGTTCAGTTCGAGGGCAAGTTTTTCACTTGTTTCATCTTCACCATTTTCAATCTGCGCCCATCTTTTTTCCATTCAGTTTGTATTGTTTTGTTAGCATTATTATACAAAACGCTGTTTATAGCTTATCATGACATTAAGTTTAAACAGGTTCCCTATATTTGTACTTGTTCGTAAATATATCATTTAATTTCATTTCCGAAAAATCGCTATGTCTTTGCAAGTTTATACATTACATGAAGGTTCTTATTCTGTAGATGCCACCAAAAAGTTTATCCCATTTGATCCTGCTATACATAGCCCTAAAGATAGACCGGCCTCCTTGTTTATTCATGTACAGCCATTTTTGGTGAAGTTGAAAAATTCGCTTGTCTTATTTGATACAGGTTTAGGTTACAGCAACGAAAAGGGGGAGTTGCATTTGCATGAAAACATCAAAAAAGCAGGTTTTAGACCAGAAGATGTAGATATGGTATTAATGTCGCATTTACATTTTGATCATTCTGGCGGAATGATACATCATGTAAATGATAAAATGGAATTAAGTTTTCCAGATGCAACTTACGTGATACAGCAAGGCGAATGGGAGAGTGCTTTTACAAGTTCATCATCCTCCTACCATACTGAGATATTTGATTATTTACAGCGCAATGCACAGCTTAAATTTATTGAAGGTTCTGGTAAACTAACAGATGAAATAAGTTATGAATTAACGGGCGCTCACTGTCCATTTCATCAAGTGTTTTTAATCGATGATGGAGAAGACAAAGTATTTTTTGGTGGAGATGTTTTGCCTGAGCCTGAAGAATTGATCAGAAAATTTATTGCCAAATACGATTTTGATGGACGTAAGGCAATGGAACTTAGGGAAGAGTTTGGACAAAAGGCAGCAGCCGAAAAATGGAAATGTTTATTTTATCATTCCAAATCAAAATCACAAGCTTATATCGAATTAGAGGAAGAGAGATTTAAGATTGTTTAAATCTTGATAGCAATAATTAATTCTTTCAGTCTTTCTATTGATAGGGGTTTGGAAATAAATCCTTTTACAGAGGGATAACTTTTGGTTTTTTCTATATCATTTTCGTAAACAGAAGAGCTAAGAATATATAGATCTACAGTTTCCTGAATGTTTAATGTTTGGTAGGCCTCAACAAATTCCCAACCATTCATTACTGGCATATTAATATCAATAAGTACTAAGTGGGGTAGTGGTTTATTACCTGTAAGGGTTTCTTTAATATACTCTATGGCTTGCAAACCGTTGCTTTTAGCAACCATGTTAATATCAAATCCGGTCTTTTCTACAATCTTTTTAATGATAAAGATGTTGATGTCATCATCATCTATGACTAACAGATTGATTTTATTGTCTAACATTGAGTGGATTGTATGAAACTAGAAAACCTTTTCTAGTAGCTTTAAAGGTATATATTGCAAGTGGAAAATACAATATGTTTTTAAACAAAAAAGACCCAACTTTTGGTTAGGTCTTTTGATCAATAAGATGATTTTAATTATTTTTTAGCTACCAATTTCACTGATAAAGTGAACTCGTCATAGATAAAGTTATCTCCTATATTAGAGAAAACTGACTTAGATTTAAACTGGATGCCATATTTAGTTCTGTCAATAGTAATCTTATCTGCAGTTGCGGTAACTGTTTTATCAGCATTCCATACAACAGTTGCAGGGAAAGTAACAGAATTAGTAACACCTTTAATTGTTAAATCTCCTGTAACATTTACGTTAGCGCCATTTGCAGTTACTTTTTTGATTACAAAATTTGCAGCTGGGAATTTTTCGATACCGAAAAAGTCATCAGCTTTTAAGTGTTTATCTAAACCTGCATTTGGTTTCTCTCCATCCATTGTTTTAATGGTAGTCATGTTAGCGATAAAACCACCTTCAACTAATTTTTTACCATTAAAGCCTAAGGTTCCAGAAGTTAAATTAACAGTTCCTGTGTGTGAACCTGCAAATTTTTTGCCTTCCCAATTGATAGAAGATTTTGCTACATCAACAGTGTAAATGTCTGCTTTAGGAGCAAATGCAAGGAAAGAAAAACTAGCAACCACGGCTAGTAATAAGATTGAAGCGATTTTTAATTTCATTATTAGTTTTTTAATTTTTGTAAAGGTATTTAAATAGTTTTAGGTAAAAAATATCATATGTTAAGATTTCAATACGATGAGATATTTACATAATCCGTGGTTAGAGTAGAAAAAACTTAAAAGGTTTATTTGCTTAAACAAAAAATGCCACGATTATTTTCGTGGCATTTTTGTTTTATTGTGGCTCTGGTCCAAAAAACATATTAAACCTATTGTAGAGGGCATCGTATTGCTTATTCAGATCTTCAGAAAGTTTAGTCTGTTTATATTGCGCAGCTACTTTAACCATAGGTTCTAACCCATACATTAAACCAATTTGAACATTTCTGCCGCCAATTAGCTGGTTTTTACTTTTAGAAATATCTGCCAAATAACTAATCTCTTTCTGTATGTAGGCAGCAGAAGTTTTTAATAGTTGATTAGCTTTATCTGTTTGGCCTAAAACATATAGGTTCTGTGCCATTGGAGCCACACTCATCATATTTCTAATACCATAGATTTTAGTAGGCATAACTTCATCATACTTTTTGATGGCTTTTTTCGCATCTTCAATTCTACCTTGTTTAATCAATCCTGTAACTAGGTTGTTGAAAATTCTATTGAAAATAGAAATGTCATCAGTAGATTGTGCATCTAAGTATTTAGCAGTTTTAATCTGACCCCATTTAAATTTATTCATCACGTTATTGTACAGTGGATCTAAATTAATAAGATCGTCAGCTCCAGTAGCGGTAGAATCTTGCTTTAAAGGCAATAGACGTAAAGCTAATCCTTCACTATATAAATAGTTGTCTAGTCCATTAAATTGCTCTCCTGGTACAGTGCTACAGAAATAAATTGGTCTCTTCCAATTGTTATGTGCAAGAATATCGAACATGGCTAATGTACCTTTGGTTACATAACCTTTGTTAAATTTCCATTCCATTGTTGGTGTAATTCTGGTTAAATCTGCTGCTGGTAAAGTGCCAGAACTGATTACATCTTGTGGATTTACAGTTAGCTTGAAGTTTTTAGTTGGGATAAAATTAGTTTTGGTTCCGTCAATTAATCCAACTTTATCCTCAGGATCTTCTGATAATAATAAGTCTACAATTTGTTTTAATTCTACAGAGCCAGCTATTTGCATCTCCCTGTAGTACATTACATCTCTTTCGCCAGAAACGTATTGAGATTCTTTCATGGTAATAGGAAGTGGCTCTGATTGATGAACTTTTCTTCTCATCCCATTAATATACCAATCTGTATCAAACAAACTTAGGTTAACCAAACGGATATCAGGCCTAATTCCTTCAACTTCCTGAGCATACCAAAGTGGATAAGTATCATTATCGCCATAGGTAAAAAGGATAGCGTTTGGAGCGCAAGATTCAAGATAGCTGATCGCAATATCGCGTGCAACAGTTTTTGTAGATCTATCATGGTCATTCCAGTTTTGGCTAGCCATTAATATTGGTCCTACGCCCAATGCAATAACCGTTGCACCTATAGCTGCACCTTGAGCTGATATTTTTTTGAATACCCATTCTTTAATGGCAAGTACACCGAAACCTATCCAAATGGCAAAAGCATAGAAAGAGCCTACATAAGCATAATCACGTTCTCTAGGCTCTAATGGCTTTTGGTTTAAATATAGCACAATTGCCAAACCTGTAAAGAAAAATAATAAAGCAACAATACCAGCATCTTTTTGGTTTTTTCTAAAATGCCAGATGGCTCCAATTAAACCTAATATAAAAGGTAAAAAGAAATAGCGGTTATAAGAATTACTCTCTGCAATAGAAGGAGGAAGGTTGCTTTGATCGCCTAGGTACATTGCGTCAATTGGTTTAATACCACTAAGCCATTGGCCTTCGTAAATAGACCCTTGACCTTGGTCTTCGTTTTGGCGACCAACAAAATTCCACATAAAGTAACGACCATACATATTCCAGGTTTGGTAGCCTAAGAAAAAGCCAACATTATCGAAAAACGTAGGGAAATGAGTGTCGTCAAATCCCATCATCTCTTTGTAAGAAGAGGCATGGTCTTCGCTGTACATTCTAGGGAATAAAACTTCGTGTTGTAAACGGCGAATACTGTCTGGAAAACCTGCATTTTCTCCGTAAACCTCTTTAGTTTTAATGCCTGATACTTCATATTTATCAGTGCCTTTTCTATAGCTTTTGCCACTTTCTACACGAATTGGATTAGTACCCTCTTCATTGTATTTAGGAATAGAGTTGTAGTTTTTACCAATTAACAACGGCCTATCTCCGTATTGCTCACGGTTTAAGTAGCTTAAAAAGGAGAATGCGTTATCTGGGTTACTATTATTTAAATTTGGTTTTGCTTGTGCTCTGATTACAATCATTGCAAATGAGCCATAGCCGAAAATTACCAGTACAGTAGAAAGTAAAGCCAGATTTAAAATTTTCTTTTGGTGTTTGATAGAGTATCTAATGCCCAAAACCAAGCCTGCAATTAGTAATATAGCGAAAAATAAAACGCCAGTTCCGAAACCTAAGCCTAAGGTGTTTACAAAGAAAAGATCAAAATAAGCACCAAGAGAAACAATATATTGGATAATTCCGTATTGGATTACTGCTAAAATTAGGATACCTACAGCAAATGTTTTGAAAATTCCTTTAGTTGTTGGTTTGTCGGTTTTTCTGAAATAATAAACAAATGCAATTGCCGGGATAGTTAATAGGTTCAGTAAGTGGATACCGATAGAAAGGCCCATGATGTAGGCGATGAATAGTAACCATTTGTCTGCTCTAGGCTCATCTGCAATGGCTTCCCATTTTAAAATTGCCCAAAATACAATAGCTGTAAATAAAGATGACAAAGCATAAACCTCTGATTCTACGGCCGAGAACCAAAAACTATCAGAAAAAGTATAAGCTAATGCGCCAACTGCTCCTGCACCCATAATGGTAATAATATTTGCTGTGCTAATGGTCTCGTCTTTTTTAATTAATACTTTTTTAGCAAGTGCAGTGATTGTCCAAAACAAAAATAGAATGGTAGCCCCACTTGCAACTGCTGAACCCACGTTCATAAAATAGGCTACTTTGGTTACATCGCCCATGGCCAATAGCGAGAAGAAACGTTGGATCATTAAAAATAACGGGGCACCTGGTTGGTGAACCACTTGCATTTTAAGTGCAGAAGCAATAAACTCTCCACAATCCCAGAAACTTACTGAAGGCTCTAAAGTTAAAATGTAAGTTAAGGTGGCTACGGCGAAGCAGATCCAGCCAACAATATTATTAATTTTTGAATATTTCATCTTTTATTATTTGTATTTGAATAGCGATGAAGCTAGTTAAAGCATGTTTGTTGTTTGTAAATGGTATGCTTGTACTAGTTTCATTTTATAATTGGATAAAAATAAATGTTTTTGCACGTAAAAATGCTGCCGAAAATAAAGAATTAGATTGATATAAGCATAATCATTTAAGCTCTTTTAACAAAAATTGGCGGTTTATTTGATGTTGAAACGTGCTTTTAAAATTATTTTTATTTTTTTTGATTTAGGTATTGCAGATTTAAAAAATGTGCGTAGATTTGCATTCCATTTCAGAACAACGGTTTTGATCTGAAAATTGCCCGATAGTATAAAGGTAGTACAACGGTTTTTGGTACCGTTTGTCTAGGTTCGAATCCTGGTCGGGCAACAAATTTTTTTCGGATTGTGATCATACCACAATCCGATTTTTTTTAACCCAGCATTGATACCCGCAAATCATGCCATTGCAATTTAACCCAGTTAAAATTTTTGCCGGAAGCGGTACAAAAGATTTAGCGAAACAAATTGCCGAAGCTTACGGCAAACCACTAGGAAGCGTTACTTTAAGTCGGTTTAGCGATGGCGAGTTTCAACCTTCTTTTGATGAATCGATAAGAGGGAGTGATGTTTTCTTAGTACAGTCTACTTACCAACCAAGTGATAATTTAATGGAACTTTTGTTAATGGTTGATGCAGCTAAAAGAGCATCTGCACATTACATTACAGCAGTTGTTCCTTATTATGGTTTGTCTCGTCAGGATAGAAAGGATAAACCACGCGTAGCAATAGGGGCAAAGTTGGTAGCTAATTTATTGAAAACAGCAGGTATCCACCGTATCATGACGATGGATTTACATGCTGCACAGATACAAGGTTTCTTTGATATCCCAGTAGATCACTTAGATGGATCGGTTATTTTTGTGCCTTATATTAAAAGTCTAGGTTTAAAAAACTTAACTATAGCTTCGCCAGATATGGGTGGATCTTATAGAGCTCGTACTTTTGCAAAGTTTTTTAATGCAGAGGTTGTAATTTGTGATAAACGTCGTTTACGTGCCAATGAAATCGAATCAATGTCGATTATTGGAGATGTAACCGGACAAGATATTGTGTTGATGGATGATATTTGCGATACCGCAGGTACCTTAGCTAAAGCAGCGGCTTTAATTATGGAAAACGGTGCGAATAGTGTGAGGGCGGTTTGTACGCATGCAGTTTTATCTGGCAAAGCCTATGAAACGATTGAGAACTCAATGTTAGAAGAATTGATCGTAACCGATACCATTCCTTTAAAACAAACAAGTTCGAAAATTAAGGTATTGAGCACAGCTAAGTTATTTGCAAAAGCAATTGCCAATGTAAATGAACATGGCTCAATAAGCGACCTGTTTAAGGTCTAAAAGGTAGAGGGATGGAAGGTAGAAGGCTTAAGGTCTTGATACTTGATACTAACTACTTGATACTTGAATATTAACAATAAAATAAATATAAAATGAAAACAATCGCAATTAGCGGTTCTCCAAGAGAGAACGTAGGGAAACGCGATGCTAAAGAGCTTCGCTATGAAGGTAAAGTTCCTGCAGTATTGTATGGTGGTACAGAACAAGTTCACTTTTCTGTTTTAATTACTGATTTAAACGAAGCGATCTATACTCCAGAAGCTAACTTTTTAGAAATCACTGTTGGTGGTACTAAAACTAAAGCTATCATTAAAGAAGCTCAATTTCATCCATTAACAGACGTGTTATTACACGTAGATTTTCTTCAATTATTTGAGGAAAAAGAAATTGTAATGGAAATTCCTGTAAAATTAACTGGAACTTCTCCAGGTGTTAAAATGGGTGGTAAATTGGTGCAGAAATTACGTAAATTACGTGTTAAATCATTACCTAAGCACATGCCACAGGTAGTTGAAGTTAGCATTGCTAAAATGGAAGTTGGAAACTTATTCCGCGTTCGTGATTTACAAAAAGCTGATTATGCTGTAACTAACACACCAGAAGATACAATCGTTTCTGTAGGTATGTCTAGAGCTTTAAAACAAGCAGAAACTGAAGCAGCTAAAGGTAAATAGTTAAAGAGTGATTACACCAATTAACGGGATGTCACAGATTTAATTTTAACTAGTTGTTACTAACTAATTAAGCGGTAAAGAAGCAATTCTTTACCGCTTTTTTTTTAAGCCCCACCCCAACCCTCCCCAACCCTCCTCAAAGGAGAGGGAGCTGTTTAACTTCAAATACCCCCTTTTTGCTTTCTTTCAGCTTTCGGCTTTTCTCTTTCAGCTTTTTAGAGCGCAAGGGTAATGCAAGTCATAAAGTTTGTTCCCGTTTTTCGATTATACGCCTGCCTGCGGTAGGCAGGCTTCGCTGCGTAGTAAAACTACTTGCTGCAGGGTATCGCTGCAGCCGGGTCTAAATACTTGAGCCTATGCTTTTTTGTTAGGTTGCAATGTTGCTACAGCACCCTCTTAATAAACCCGGGGGCAGCGATATCCTTTTTGCCATTTCCGCTTTAGCGGAATTAAATGGTAAAAAGATTTAGCGAACAACGGGGGCTACACCCAGTCATTAACTACTGTTGCAAATTTTCAGAAAATCTTAAGCTATTCTGTACATGCTTTAGTCTGCCATCTTTTTGCTTTAGTCTTTGGTCCTTTAGCTTTAAGCTTTTACCTTTACAACATGAAGTTTCTCATTGTTGGCTTGGGCAATATTGGTCCAGAATATGCGCACACTCGACATAACATTGGTTTTGACATTGCCGATCAGTTGGTTAAAGATTTGGATGGTGATTTTGAACTTTTAAAATTAGCTTATTATGCAGAAGTAAGCTTTAAGGGGAAAAAGTTACATGTAATTAAACCTACCACTTTTATGAATTTAAGTGGCAAGGCCGTTAATTATTGGATGAAGGATTTAAAGATAGCTCCAGAAAATGTATTGGTTTTGGTTGATGATTTAGCCTTGCCTTTAGGTAAGCTTCGTATGAAATTACAAGGAAGCAGTGCCGGACACAATGGATTAAAAAGCATTGAAGAACTTTGTGGCGGACAAAATTATGCCCGCCTGCGTTTTGGAATTAGTGATAATTTTAGAAAAGGCCAACAAGCAGAGTATGTACTAGGATCTTTTGATAAAAATGAGCAAAAAGAACTGCCAACGCTTATTAACCGAGGTGTGAGCATGATTAAAAGCTTTGTAACTATTGGCCCTGCCCAAACTATGACTTTGTTTAATAAGTAAGATTATTTAAATACACTTATTTTTTGATGTAGTACATTTACCTTAAATGGTTTACTTAGTATATCATTTGCTCCTGCATTTACTGAAGTTTCTTTATCGGTATCTAACACGCCAGCGGTAAATGTAATAATTGGAATGTCTTTTTTGCCGGGAATGTACCCGTCTCGAATCTTTTTGGTTACTTCTAGTCCATTCATACCAGGCATGTAAGTGTCCATAAGTATTACATGGTAGTCGTTATCTTTTAATACTTCCAAAACATCGAGCCCATTGGTAACCACCTTGGTATCTACTTCCCATTTCTCTAAAATTTTAAGGATAAGGAATTTATTTATCAAGTTATCTTCTGCAACTAAAATTTTCATTCCACTTAACAAAGGTAGGTTTTCTGGATCTTCAACCTCTTTTTTAATCTGTTCTTCGTTGGTATATTCGTACCATTTAGTAAAGCTGAAAGTACTGCCAATACCTTCCTGACTTTGCAAGTCAAGTGTACCACCTTTAAGTTCGGCCAGCTTTTTTACAATGGATAAGCCTAAGCCAGTACCTCCATGTTGAGAAATGCTATGGTCTTCTATTTGCTCAAACTTGTCGAATATCTTATGCTGATTGGTTTCAGAGATACCAATTCCAGTATCAATAACCGAGAATTTGATTTGTGCAGTATTGCTTTTTTTGCCTAAAACCTCAACCTTAAACCTAATGATGCCTTTATTTGTAAATTTAATTGCATTACTTAACAGGTTCATAAAAATCTGATTAAGGCGGAGCGAATCAGCAATTATTACATTTGGCAGGTCTTCATCTATCTCAAGTAGCAACTCTAGGTTTTTTTCTTGAGCTCTAATATTTAATAAATTTGCAGCTTGTGTTACCAAAGCCTTTATGTCGGTTTCGGCATAATTGATCCTAAATTTCCCAGCTTCTATTTTAGAAATATCTAAAATATCATTAATCACACCCAATAAAGATTCTGAAGAAGCTTCAAGTAAACCCATCATATCTTTTTGATCGGGGTCTAATTCGCTTTTATTAAGCAAGTGAACTAAGCCAATTATTCCGTTTATTGGTGTGCGAATTTCATGGCTCATATTGGCCATAAAATTTTCTTTTGCTTTTTTACTTTGTTCGGCCTCGTTTTTAGCCTTAATAAGCTCTGCCTGAAAACTTTCTAACTGTAAGTTTTTGTTTTTAATTTCCCTTTGGTTACGTACCAGTTGTATAAAAGAATCTACCTTTGCCGATGTGATATATGGATCTAAGGGTTTATACAGGTAATCGATAGCGCCAACATTTAATCCTTTAATTGCATATTTTGCTTCTAAAGAAATGGCAGTAACAAAAATTACCATAATCTCTTGCGTACGGGCATTGTTTTTTAAGATCTCAACTAATTCAAAACCGTTCATCCCTGGCATTTGTACATCTACTAGGGCTATAGCAATATCTTTTTCCCAACAGATGCGTAAAGCCTCATTAGGCGATGTGGTAGTTAGTATATTGATATCATGCTGATTTAAAAGTGCTTCTAAGGCGATGATGTTTTCTTCCTTATCATCTACTATTAAAAGGTTTATTTTGCTCATAGGGTAGTTGGCTTTAGCTTATTTTTTGATAGATATTGTTTTTTTTGTCTATTAACTTAAATTTTTTAGCCAATTCGTTATTACGTATACTCTCTTTACTCCCGATACATAGAAAACCGAAATTGGCAAGGCTTTCATAAAAGAGTTTAATCACTTTCTCCTGTAGCTCTGCATCAAAATAAATGAGTACATTTCTGCAAGAAATTAACTGAAATTCGTTAAATGCACCATCGGATACCAGATTGTGAACAGAGAAAAGTACGTTTTTCTTTAACTTTCGGATTAATGTTACTGCATCATATTTTGCAGTATAATAGTTTGCTAAAGATTTATTGCCTCCCAACTGTAAGTAGTTTTCTGAATACAGTTTCATTTTTTGAAGATCGTATATTCCTTCCTTAGCATGGATTAAAACATCTTGGTTGATGTCAGTTCCATAAAAAAAGCTACGATCATATAATTGCTCTTCGTTAAATAAAATAGCAAATGAATACAGTTCTTCGCCAGTTGAGCAACCTGCACTCCACACTTTAATATGCTGATAAGATTTTAAATAGGGTATGATGTGCTCTTTTACAGATTTGAAAAATGTTGGATCTCTAAACATTTCGGTTATATTTACCGTAACTTCTGCTAGAAAATGATCAAAATAGGCTTCGTCATTTACAAGTTGGTCGCTTAAATCGAAATAGTTGAGTTTCTCTAGGTCCATAATCCTAGAGATGCGACGTTTAAAAGACGCCATGCTATAATTACCAAAATCGAAGCCATGTACATTCTTTATTAAATGTATCAGCGATTGCAATTCGCTATCTGCAATAGATTCTGTAATGATTTTATCCTTGTTTTTCATCAAATACTAGCTTAACCAGACACGTAACATAGAAAGTAATTTGTCTACATCAACCGGTTTAGAAATGTAATCGTTAGCACCTGCTTCAATACACTTTTCTCTATCATTTTTCATCGCCTTGGCAGTAAGTGCAATAATAGGTAGGCTTTCTAATCGTTTTTGAGCCCTAATTTTCTTCATTGCCTCATAACCATCCATTTCTGGCATCATAATATCCATCAGTACAAGATCTATTTCTGTATGCTCATCTAATTTTTTTAAGGCTTCAATTCCATTATTGGCGATAATAATTTTAATTTCATATTCTTGCAGTGCACTAGATAGGGCAAAAATATTTCTCATATCATCATCAGTAATTAATACAGTTTTGTCTTTAAGTGCCTTTTCTAATGTATTGGCATGTTTTTTTACTTTTGATGGTTTGGTATTACTAGTGTTATTGCTAGGTGTGGCATTTTGCAGTTTGTTGATGAATAAACTCACTTCATCTAAAAGCCTATCGTTAGATTTATTGGTTTTTAACACCATGGCTTCTGTATATTGCATAATATGAGCCATTTTTTCTCGATCTAATTCCATAGCAGTATTGATAATTACTGGTATGTGTTTGAGCTTTTCTTGGTTTTTAATCTGATCTAACAGGTCGAATCCAGAAATGTCTGGTAATTTTAAGTCTAAGATGATACAATCAAAATGTTCATTAGCTAACATTTCGAGGGCTTCCTTTCCGGTGTAAGCTTGTGCAACTTTAGCCCCTCTAGCAATTAACTGCTCTGTAAGGGTATTGCTTTGCAGAATTTGGTCTTCTATAATCAATACGCTTTTAAAGGTGTATTGGTGTTTATGTATCAATAGATCAAAAGCCTGATCTAATTTTTCTTTGTCTATCGGTTTTTGTAAAAAGCCAATTGCACCTTCTTTTTTTGCCTTAGTTTCTTTTTCAATACCTGCCGACATCATGTGTACAGGAATGTCCTTAGTTAAGGGGTTTGATTTTAATTTTTTAAGGATAGTCCATCCATCCATTACTGGTAACATTACATCCAAAACAATAGCATCCGGAAGTAATGTATTTGCCAATTCTAATCCCTTGTCTCCGCTGTAGGCTAGCGTAGGATTAAATCCTTTTTCTATTGCGTAAGTTTTAAGAATTTCTGCAAAATGAATATCATCTTCCACAATTAGTAAATTGTTTTTGCCATTTTCAGCTATAACAAATTCAAATTTTTCAGGTTCGTTTATTGTTGCAGCAATTTCGATCGTAGGTTCATCTAAGTTTTCGCTTGTAACAGCTACTGCAAGGTTTTGAGGAATGTAAAGTGTAAACTTACTGCCAACACCTTGCTCACTTTCTACTTTAATCTCTCCGCCTAAAAGATTAGCTAACTCTTTACTAATAGATAAACCTAAACCCGTACCACCATATTTACGGCTGGTAGAGCCATCTTCTTGTTGAAAAGCTTCGAAAATTACTTGTTGTTTATCTGCAGATATTCCAATTCCTGTATCAACAACAACAAAAGACAATACCTTTTTGCCACTATCTTTTATATTTCCACTCAATTTAACAGAGTTGGTCTCCACCAGATTAATCTGTACTTCTATTTTCCCTTTTTCAGGAGTAAATTTAAATGCATTAGATAATAAGTTCTTCAATACTTGCTCCAACCTTCCTTGGTCTGATACAAAGTCTGTAGGCAAATCTTGAGCTAAGTTAATTTTGAAATCGATTTTTTTGTGATTTGCCAACTCAGTAAATAACGATTCGAGATTATTCCTTACCTCGATAGGGCGAACTTTTTCTAAATGTAAATCGATATTTCCAGATTCTATTTTAGAAAGGTCGAGGATATCGTTAATCAGTGTTAGCAAATCACTACCTGCATTATGGATTACACCAGCATATTTAATCTGTTCGTCTGAAAGGTTATTTGGCCTATTTTCTTTTAATATACGAGCTAAAATGAGGATGCTATTCAAAGGAGTCCTTAATTCGTGGCTCATATTTGCCAAAAATTCCGATTTATATTTGCTGCTTAATTCTAGCTCTTCGGCTTTTAAACTAATCGCTTCTTTAGCTTCGTTAATAGAAACATTCCTTTCCTCTAATTGCTGTGCTTTTTCTTCGAGCTCTGCATTGGTTTGTTGCAGTTCTTCTTGTTGTACACGTAGTTCTTCTTCAGAAGCTTGCAAGGCTTCGGTTTTATAAACCAATTCTTCGTTGGTAGTACGTAACTCTTCTTGCTGACTTGCCAATTCTTCGGCCTGTTGCTGGGTTTGCTCGAAAAGCTCTTGTAATTGTAAATGAGCTAATGCACTATTTAAGGCAATGCCAATATTTTCGGCAATATTGCTAATCAGTTTAAGCTTATTTTCTTGAGGTTTAAGGATAAAACCTAATTCCATTACGGCAATGGTCCGGTTTTCGAAAACAATAGGCACTAAGAATAAATAACGAGGATCTATTTCTCCGAGGGCCGATTTGATTTTGATATAGTCTTGAGGTATCTGTTGAATTAACTTAGCTTTTCTTTCGATGGCAATTTGACCTATTAATCCTTCATCAAACTTAATTGTTTGGTGGCTTTTGGACGTATATGCATAAGATCCACTGAGATAGAAAATCTTCTTTCGCTCGTCTACTAAAAATAAAGCGCCAATTCTTGCATCAATGTAGTTGCAAATTTTTGAAATAATATTTGCAGAAAGTTCGGCAACTTCCTGCTCTCCCTGCATAGCTTCATTAATTTCTGCAGCACCAGATAACAGCCAATTATTATGTTCGTTTAATGCAGAGATTTGCGCTAGCTCAGCATTGGTATTTAAAATCTGTCGCTCTGTTTCTTTTTGCTGATCAAAAGTTTCACGGATGTAGCGAAGTAAGAACAAGATTAAGCCAAAAATGATTAACGAACTAATTACTACGATAAGCGTGGTCTCTTTGCTGCTCGAAATGGTTTCAGCCTTTCTGGTTTTTAGCAAGCTCATTTCGGCATCAATCATCTCCTGACTAATTTTTAAGATTTTATCCTTATAAAATTTGCCCTTATCTGTAAGTATCGCCTTAATAGCATCGTCATGATTTCCTGCCATTTGCAGTGAAATGATATGTGCCATATCGGCTATTTTTAGTTCAGCATAATAGTTTAATGAATCGACCCTATCTAATTGAATTTTATTATCTCTTATCGATTGCTTTAATTCTTTAATGGCCGGTAAAATTTTTGGCAAATCTTGGTTGTAAGGCGCCAAATATTTCTCTTTTTGTGTTAAAATATATCCTCTAAAACCGATGCCAGTATTGAGTACATACACCTCAGATTCTCTAATTTTATCTATAACCTCATGCGTATGAGATTGCCACTCTGCACTTTCATTTAGTTTTTGAATACTTAGGTAGGAGCTTAGTGCAGAAATTAGAACAAAAACAAGTGATACTGCAAAACCCGTAAGTACTTGCTGTTTGAATGAAAGTTTAAACATTTTAGTGGGATGACTGATTAACCTATTTCAAAGCACTAATATAGTATTTTGTAGATATTATAGTCGCATATTTTTAGGCAGTTTAAAATATAAGAAGTTTAAACTTTTAAGTAGGTTTAAAATGGCAATTTCAAATTTTGGAAATAGGTAGCTCCAATTGGAATAGATTTATCTTCAATAATAATCTGCGATCTATCGTACCTGCTAATTTTATCTTTAGCTACAATAAATGCCCGGTGGGTTCGTATGAATTGCTGATTTGGAAGTAGATCCGCTAATTCATTGATGGTTATTCTCGAACTTAATAACCTATTTTGAGAAAGTTTAATTTGTGTGTAATTGCCTGATGCTTCTATATATAAAATTTCGTTTAATAGGACCTTAACTTGCTCGTATCCATCTTTTATAAAAATGAAATCAGACTTGGTTTCGGGTGCTTGATTACGTAAGTCGAAAAGTTCCTTTGCCTTGTTACAGGCTTTTAAAAATCTAGAAAGTGAAAAAGGTTTTAACAAATAATCAACAGCATCTAGTTCGAAACTTTGAACTGCATGTTCGCTATAAGCAGTTGTAAATATCACCATTGGTGGTTTACTTAGCGCTTTTAAAAAGTCAATTCCACTAATGTCGGGCATTTTAATGTCGAGAAAAAGCAAATCTACTTTATGCTGTTGCAGATAGCTGATTGCCTCAAAAGCATTGGTAAATGTCGTTTTCAAATCAACAAATGGTACTTTAGCCGCATGAGCGGTTACAATATCTAAAGCTATCGGCTCATCATCTATGGCTATGGCAGTCATCTCATTGGTTTGTTAATATCCACAATTTATTATTTTAAATAATCTGCTAATTGTGCATAAAGTGCTTCTTTTTCACTAGGTCTTTTAGCTTTTGTTACTACTAATTTTCCAGCTTTGTCAAATATAAAATATTGTGGATAATATTCGGCTTTATCTGTTGCATTGGCTAATAATTCTTTCCAGAATGGTTCAATGGTTTTTCTATTTTTTCGCAAGTGAATACCTTCCATATTGTTTACTTTAATGAAATCTCTCCACGATTGATCTAGGCTATCCTCATCCATATCTAAATAGACAAAAACAACATCTTTATCCTTAAATTTTGCTTTGAGTTGGGGAACATAAGTAAGTTCCTCTTTGCATGGGTCACACCAGGTTCCCCAAATATCTAGATAAACTACTTTGCCTTTAAATGAATTTACAATCTCTTGTATTGTGTTTATGGTATCGAATTTTTCGAAAATTTTAATCCTTTTATTCGTTTCGTTTTCGATTAATAATCTCTTCAAATTCAAAACGTTTGCATCTACTTGCTTGTAATAGGTGCTTTGTGGAAATTGTTGTTGATAAGCTTTTGTCAAGCCTTCTAAAGGCCTAATATCTTTTTCATTGTAAAGGTTTATAAGTTGCTGATAAGTATATTGTTCTACAATTTTTAAAGGGAAATTATGAGTTACACCGATCCATCTCCAATAGTTTTTGTCGTATTTTTTTATAATTATGTTTGCACTATCCAGACTAATACCGAAATAGGGTATAGGCTGATTTGATGGTATTTTGTCTGTTTTTATTTTTACAAATGCCTTAGTTTCTAAAAAACGAATATAATTGTCTACAAATGCAAAATATTGCGGACCAGGAGGAAATATTAGTGGTTTTACATCAGCTTTATTAAAAACTTCTAGTATCAAACTATCAACCATTAACTTATTGGCAATTTGAGTTCTAGCATAGTCATTTACATAATTGTATGCTATAGATTTAACCTCGCTAGCGATTAATAATTTGTATTTGAAATGAATTGTTGAGGCATTAACTGTTTTAATTTTTTCATCACGTTGTGCAAAATAAGGCTTTAGCACTTTTTCTTTTAACTGTGCAAATGAAAGCTTGTTAAATTCGTTGTTTCCTTCATTTTCTAAAAAAAATGGATATTCTTCGATATCAATCTTCTGCATCACCTTGCTTTCTGCCAAAGCCGTTCCGCTAATTAAAGTTAAAATCGTGTCTTTTAAATTAACGGATAAGTTTTTATCAGGGTTTAATAATAAAGTATGGAAGGTTCTTTTATAAATGAGATTGGCAAATTTGGTTTCTTTAATAGGTAATACAATATTAAAAGAGCCGTCTTTTGCAATAGGAATTGGAACAGAATTCTCTTTGTAAAACCCAAAAACTAAGGGGATATTTATTTTTAATTCTGCTTTACCATCATCGTTTAAAACTTTCCCAGTTAGTTTAAATTGGGCACTAGCAGCTGAGTAACAACCAATAATTATTACAAATAATAGTAATCTTTTAAAACTCATGTTTACAACTGTATGGTTAAGTGAATGAAAAACTCCTTTGCACTTTCCCTAATAATGAGCTCGTGTTTATTTTGATACAAGAGTGCTAAACGTTGTTTTACGTTGGCCAGCCCAATACCGCTTTTTAGCTTTTCTGGGTCGTTATCTGGTTTAATGTGGATGCTATTGTGCACATCAAAATAGAGTGTGTTTTCTTTGGTTTGCAAGGTTATTCTAATGTGCGATGGTTGTTGCAAACTAATACCATGTTTAAAGGCATTTTCAACAAAGGGGATCAACAACATTGGGGTAATTTGTAGGTTGTTCAATTGTTCATCGATTTGTGTTTCTATTACAATATCAGCAGAGCGAGAAGTTCTTAGTTTTTGCAATGAAATGTAATTTTCCAAATAGTCTACATCGCGGGTTAAGGAGATCTTATCCTGCACATTTTCGTGCAACATAAAACGCATCATATCTCCTAATTTTTGAATGCCTTCGCCCGTTCTTTCGGCATTTTCTTGTAAAGCTGTTCCATACAATGTGTTTAGCGCATTAAATAAAAAATGTGGATTAATTTGCGATTGCAGAAAACTTAAGGAAGCATCAGACTTGCCTAGTTCTTTTTTTAACGTAGAAATTTGATTGCTGTTGGCTAATCTACTTTTATAAATATACCAGGCTAAAGGTAACGTGATTACCAATTGAGTAGGGAAATGGAAGCATAATACGATAGCTCCCCATTGAGAGCTTTCTGACATGAGCAAGGATATTAAACAGGTAGGTATTGCCGATAATATGCTTGCGAATAAAATCTGCCAAAAGTAACGGCCAAATTTATAATTCTTAGCATAATGTTTAGGTAAATAAAAATACACTGCATATACTAATATACTTATGGCAGAAAAGATAACCAATGTCCACATTGTAATAATCTCGAATGGGGCATTTGCAGACACCCATAGCAATAAACCTACAAACCAGAATGCCAAACCAAAACCTATATCAACTTTAATTTGGCTTTGTGTTTGATCTGCCTTTTTATGATCTTCTACCAAGTAAATGATAAATTCCTTCAATAAAACATATCCAGATACAGCGATAACTATCCATAATGAGCTAGAAAAGCCCTGAAAGAAAATTCTATTATAAGCATCTTGTATCTCATCGTATTCAATCAGTTTGTAAGCTTCCGTATATGTTTTAGTAATACTGATTATCAATCCCATCACTAAGAACAAAATAAAGGCTAGCAAACCGTTAAAGAAACTTTGGTCTTTTTTAATTAGAGATGGGATAATCGCAAAGTCTAATGCTAAAAAAGCAAAATAAAAGATGGTATGCTGAAATAGCTTAGGTAAAAAATAACTGTATAGATAAGAAAATGTTAAACCTTCATTTCTAAAATGGTAATAAGCGTTAGAATGGTTTCTATTTCCAGTATTGGTAATTAATATAATTAAGGCGATTGCATATAAAATGGTGGCTATCCAGAATTCTGCTCTTTGTAGATCTTTTAATTTCATATTAGTTATTTTAATGATGCAATTTTAACAAGGATAAAACTATCAATTACAAAAATGTGATAAACCCTAAAAAAAATGTGATGAATTAATTATTTTTAGGTTGGCTTGTAAGTTTTAAGTAAGAAAATGTGAGAGAATTGTCGGTTTACATTTATACTGATAACTTAGTAAACTTAACAGAAGTTAAAATGATAGTATACGGCATAGTTAATTGTAACACAGTTAAAAAGTCACTCGATTGGATAAGGGCTAATGAGCTAACGTACGAGTTTCATGATTATAAGAAAAAGGGAATTAAAGCAGAAAAATTAACCGAATGGTTTAATGTTTTCGGCTGGGAGAAAGTAATCAATAAAAATGGCTTAACATTTAAAAAGTTAAGTAAAGAAGAACAACAAAGTATTAATTCTCCAGAAAAGGCAATCGCTTTTTTAATTCAAAATACAAGTGCTATTAAACGTCCTATTGTAGAAATTGAGGGTAAACCGACTTTAATCGGTTTTAAAGACGAGGAATATCAACAAAAGTTAAGATAATTAAAATTTAAAGTTACTCTTTCTAAGGTGATGTTAAATTTTATTTACTGCATTTTTTTTTATGTAGATTAGCATAACTAAATTATAATTGTGGATAAAAATCAAGCTGCTATTTTAAAGGATATTGAAGCTATCAATCGTATTCCTGCCATAGCAAATATTTTAGAAGTCGTATGTCTTACCACGGGTATGGGCTTTTCTGCAGTGGCAAGGGTTACTGAAGAAAGTTGGGTCGCATGCGCAGTAAAAGACCAGATAAATTTCGGATTATTACCAGGAGGCGAACTAAAATTGGAAACTACCATTTGCAATGAAATTCGCCAGCATCAAGAAGCTGTGGTAATAGATCATGTAGCTATTGATGAGGTCTTTGCCAATCATGCTACACCATTAATGTATGGTTTTCAAAGTTACATTTCTATGCCCATAAAGCTTAAGGATGGTAGTTTTTTTGGTACATTATGTGCCATTGATCCTCAACCTGCAGTGTTAAAAACACCTTCAGTTATAGGTATGTTTACCTTATTTGCCGAGTTAATCGCATTTCATTTAGATGCGCTAAATCAGCTCCAAACGTCAGCAAATAGTTTAAAAGAAGAGCGGGAAACTGCCGAATTAAGGGAGCAGTTTATTGCGATTTTAGGTCATGATCTGCGTAATCCGGTAGGGGCTGCGTTAAATGCGGCGCAGGTATTGTTGAGAATGCCTTTAGATGAACGAACTAAACGCTTGGCCAATATCATTCAAGATTCTTCTTATAGAATGAAAAGTCTGATTGAAAATATTCTTGATTTTGCCAGAGGAAGATTGGGTGGGGGTATCAATCTGACAATTAATACTGATGAACCCTTAAAAGCTATCCTTGATCAAGTAGTAGCAGAACTAGGCATGATATGGAGCGAACGCATCATCAATATAACCTATAATTTAGTACAACCTGTAAATTGCGATGGAGATAGGATTGCTCAGCTTTTCTCCAATTTATTAGGCAACGCCTTAACCCATGGAGATAAAGACCAACCTATAAATGTAAGAGTTTCTAGCATAGATGGTGTTTTTGAACTAAGTGTTACCAATGCAGGGAGCCAAATTCCCGATAAAGCTTTAGCACTATTATTTCAACCTTTTTCTAGAGGTGAAGTTAAAAAAGACCAACAAGGATTAGGCTTGGGTTTGTATATTTCATCGCAAATTGCCCTTGCACATCAAGGCACATTAATTGTTAATTCAAATCCAAACGAAACTACTTTTACCTTGAAAATTCCTAATTGTTAGTCTCTTTTTAAGCACACCGTATTATACAATCCTAATAGATGGATCGGGTGTTTTCGGGTAAGCAGATTTTTCTTTCGGATTTTTCCAAGCGTTGGTTGGTGTGCCATCAACATGTATTGCAGACACATCACTTTTATGATTCTTTGCACCTAACAAACCATCAGCAGATTGTTTTACATGTCCCCTTACATCATCAATTAAATTGCCTAATTTTTTGTGGGCAACATTTTGGTTCTGATTTTTAAATAAACGGTCAAGCTGATGTCCTAAATAATTTCTTACATTTTTACCTTTTTCGGTAGCGAATAAAGCACCGATTACAGCACCGATAGCAAGTCCAGAAACTATGGCAACCGTGGTTATATGGTCTGTCCTTTTACCTTGAAAAGGATTGTTAATGATATTTTTATAATTCATAGTTGTAGATTTTAACTAGTTAACCACTAATTAGGTTAATTGTTTATAAAAACTTAACCTTAGTTAGCCAACATCAAATTTTAATCTGTAAAAACAAAAGCCATTTTTAGGAGTTTAGTTTTAAACATTAAAGCTATGGCTCGTAAAAAAATCACCTTAAAAGGAATATGGAATGTACTAAAGGTTGCTATTACTGGCTTCACCGACCATAAAGTAACAAAATTAAGCGGCTCTCTAGCCTATTATACGGTGTTTTCTATGGCACCACTTTTAGTGGTAATTATTTCTTTATGTGGTGTGTTTTTAGGTAAAGAAGCTGCAGAGGGTCAAATCTATGCGCAATTAGTAGGTTTTTTAGGAACAGATACGGCTTTGCAATTGCAAGATCTAATTAGAAAGGCTTCACTTGGAGGCAAGGGTAATGTGGCTTTTGTTATTGGTGTAGTTACATTATTAGTTGGTGCTACAACCGTATTTGCAGATATACAAGATTCCATTAACTACATTTGGGGCTTAAAACCTAAGCCAAAAAGGGGTTGGTTAAAAATGCTTCAGAATAGGTTTTTATCGTTCTCGGTAATTGTAAGTTTAGGATTTCTATTGTTGGTATCTTTGGGAGTTACTGCATTGTTAGATATTTTCAGTGGTATGTTACAAGCTAGATATAAGGAGATATCATTTGTTGTATTTTATATCCTCAATCAAGCAGTTACTTTAGCCGTCATTAGTTTAATTTTTGGTGTAATTTTTAAGGTATTACCAGATGCCGTTATCAAATGGCGTGATGTAATTTATGGGTCAGTAGTTACCGCATTGCTTTTTATGTTGGGTAAGTTTGGCATTTCCTTATACATTGGGCAAAGCAATGTGGGTAGTACTTATGGAGCGGCAGGTTCACTTATTGTATTGCTTTTATGGACTTATTACTCTTCTATCATTTTATATTTTGGAGCAGAATTTACCAAAGCTTACGCTGTAGCATTTGGCTCAGAGATTAGACCATCACATTACGCGGTTACCACAAAAGAGGTAGAGATAGAAACCAATAATCAATCCGTTCAAGAGAATGAAAGCAGTAAGGATGATACTAAAAGTTAAGTATTTTTTCTGTTAAATTTTGTTAAATGCAAACAAAAAAATCAAAAGAGCGTTAAATTTGGTAATGATAAAGAAGTTATTGATATTAATCCTACTTACTTCGCCGCTGATGTTATTTGCGCAGACTTACCTAACAGGTAATATCTATGATAACGATAACAGGGCTACGGCGCTAGAAAGTGCATTTGTTAAAAATCTAAGCACCAATGCTTTAGTGCTTAGCAATAAAGAAGGGCATTTTGTGGTTGCAGCAAAAATTGGAGATATATTAGCCTTCGGTATGGGTGGTTACGAAACCGATACGGTTTACCTAACCAAACTACTTCCCAGAAACGTATACCTGAGAGCTAAAGTTAATACTTTAGATGCCGTTGGTGTTACTACTGCAAAAGTTTCCCCATTCTTAGATCTGCGAAATCCAAATGCGCAGCCTTCTCGAGCGGTTGATTACAGTAAGGAGAAAGGCGGGTTACGCCTTAACTTGGGTTATGCCAAGTTTAGAAGAGATCAAGCTAAACTTCGCGAACTTGAAGAGAATGAAGATTTTCAAGAGGAAATTACAAAGAACTTTAATGAGGCGTCTATCAAAAAACTACTCAAATTTGAAGGTCCAGAGGTTAAAGATTTTATGTCATTATATAGGCCTACGGTAGATCAGGTTAGAGCAGAACGTCCATTCAATTACCAATTTTACACTGCTCAATCTTACAGGGCATGGCTTAACCTTCCCCCAAGCCAGCGTAAGCTGCCACCATTGCCAAAGGTTAAAACTTCTAATTAATTTTTTAAGTTTCCCTATTCATTGCTGCAAAAATGCAATCTTATTGCATCAAATGCTCCCATTGGTTGCATCCGTAACATTATTAAAGTTATTTTTGAATATCTTCAATTAGCATTTACCTTTATTAAAAAAATATAAACATGTTTAAATCGACTACCAAATCTATAATAGGTGCATTGGCTATCGGGATGTGTAGCTTAACCAGCATGGCACAAACCACTACTGCCCCTGTTACCAATTACAGCCCAGCTGATGCTTTTGGCCCATTATTTTATACCCAAAACGGAAATGAATACCGTTCGGCAAGTGGCGCACCAGGACCTAAATACTGGCAAAATAGAGTAGATTACAATATCAGCTCTAATTTAGATGAAAATACAAATACGGTTAGTGGTACGATCACTATTACCTATAAAAATAACAGTCCCGATAAATTGCCCTACTTATGGTTGCAATTAGATCAGAATACCTTTAAGGAAACTTCACGTGGTTATGCAATTACACCTGCACGTAGCCGTTATGGTGCGCAGGGCGAAAAATTTGATGCAGGATATAAAATTACCAATATCAGCGTAGCACAAAAAGCCGCTGCGGTTAAATTTACATCTATTGTTGAAGATACCCGTATGCAGATCCGTTTGGCTCAACCAATGGCTCCAAATGGCGATTTGATTACCATTAAAATGGATTATTCTTATGTTTTACCAAAAGAAGGTTCTGATAGAACTGGTCACTTAACTACTAAAAATGGAGAGATATTTGCCATTGCGCAATGGTTTCCTCGTATGAGTGTTTATGATGATGTGCTAGGTTGGAACACTTTGCCTTATTGGGGCGGTGGTGAATTTTACTGTGAATTTGGAGATATCACCTATTCAGTAACTGCGCCAGCTAGCCATATCGTAATGGGTTCGGGAGAATTGTTAAATCCACAAGAAGTATTTACAGCAGAACAGTTAAAAAGATGGAATGCAGCTAAATTAAGCGATGCTACTGTTCATATCCGTAGTGCAGAAGAAGTTACAGATCCTAAATCTCGCCCAGCTGGCACCAATAATAAATTAACTTGGAAATTTAAAATCACCAATGCTCGTGATGCTGCTTGGGCTTCTTCTAAAGCATTTGTTTTAGATGCAGCTCGTATTAATTTGCCTAGCGGAAAAAAATCATTAGCTGTATCTGCGCAACCTGTAGAGAGTAATGGCGCAGATTCTTATGGTCGTGGTGTAGAATATGTAAAAGCAAGTATCGAACATTATTCTAAAAAATGGTTCGAATATCCTTATACAATGGCTGTAAATGTTGCAACAAATATTGGTGGTATGGAATATCCGGGTATTGTATTCTGTGGTTGGACAGCAAAAAAAGGTTCTGCATGGGGTGTGATAGATCATGAATTCGGTCATACTTGGTTCCCAATGATTGTGGGGTCTAACGAGCGTAAGTTCGGTTGGATGGATGAGGGCTTCAATACCTTTATCAATGGTTTATCTTCTGCAGCATTTAATAATGGAGAATATAAAGAACGCCCTACGCAATGGGCAAGTGTAGGTAGGGGCTTAGGTAATCCTGCTTTAGAAAATATGATGTTAATGCCTGATGGTATGGCAGAAAGAAATATTGGTTATAACCTTTACAGTAAACCAGGTTTAGGATTGAAGTTATTAAGAGACCAAATTTTAGGGCCAGATCGTTTTGATTATGCTTTCCAACAATACATTAAAAATTGGGCTTATAAACACCCAACTCCTTACGATTTCTTCCGCTCTATAGAGAATGGGGCAGGAGAAGATTTAAGTTGGTTCTGGAGAGGCTGGTTCTTGAATAGTTGGAAAAGCGATCAAGCAATTGGCGAAGTTAAAGAGGTTAAAAAAGATGGTGCGCTAACAGGTTATATGATTAAAGTTAATAATCTCGAAAAGATGCCGATGCCTATTATTGTACAGATTAAAACCAAAAGCGGTAAAACAAGCATCGTTAGAATTGGTGTAGATGTTTGGATGAAAAATATCAGCTGGACCATTAACTACCCAACTACAGAAGAAGTTACAGAGGTTACTTTAGACCCAGAGAAAGTATTGCCAGATGGTAATCCTGATAATAACAAATGGGTAGCAAACGCTGCTGCAGGTCAATAGATTAAGGTAACAGTAAAAAAAATCCTCTAGTACATACTAGGGGATTTTTTTATGCCCAATTACAAAATATACGCTAACGATAATTTACATTTCAAATTACTTGATGCGGGCTTATAATAATTAGAATAAGCTATATCATAATTACTTACAGAAATTAGATTTAATATTATGGAGATGTAGTTTTATCCATCGTTATAAAAATTGGTCGGAGATAATAGGAATTGTTTTCTTGCCATAATTTACCTTTGTTAAATATAAACAAATTATTGATGCAAGAATCTAAAACATCAGCAGCGATTTTTTTCTCCTCTTTTCTATTGTTATAATCAATTAGCAGGCAGGCTAAAGGAATAAATAAAGTTATTTTCTGTTTTGATCCTAAAATTAAACTATAATCAATTTCCCGTAAAAAGTCCATATTGTTTTTAAATATTTGAGGGAAATTATTGTTTGTTTCTATTAATGTAGCTTTGCCAATTTTTTTGTTTTTAACTAATAAAATTTTAACAACGCAAGTATATAATGCTATTGAATCATTCAAAGAAGTGCTATTTAAATTATTTAAAAAGGCAATAGTTATTTTTGATTGTAAGTCTGCTTCTTTTGAAGGTTGTGCCATAGTATATTTATTAAAAAATGCTCGAGGAATTATTTACGACAGTCATTGACTGACCACTTACACCAGTAGTAATGTAGCTAGCACCATAAAGAACTGCACTAAACAGCAGCATAACCTGTTACTCTAGCAGGGTTTGAGCTAACTGATGAGTCGTATACGTATAGGCTCGAATTAGAATTTGTAAAACCAGTTTTAATGGGTTTTTGTATGCTGGTTATTATCTGCCGTCTGTAAAATATTGAATAATTTTATCATCTATCACTACCACAGAGTCCAAGAAATTTGCTCTAATTTTTTGCTTCATCGTATTAATTTCGGCACGCATGTTTTCTTCAGAATTTAAAGTTTTTACCCTATCTTTTTTGCAGGATGCAAAAAAGATAACGATAGAAAATAAAAGTAAATAACTTTTCATGTTTTTAAATTTGATGGTTCAATTAAATATACAGAAATTTAATTATAAGTAATAGAAAACTTTAATCAACAGCCAATTAGGATTTTATAGTATATTTACATTGCTCCGCATTCAGAAATAGAGGTCAGTGGCTCTTGCATTTCTGGGCTTAGGTTTGTTAGCCAATTAATAATGATGTAAATGTGTTTACTGTTGGTTATAAAATAAGAATGCAGATAAACGAAAACGATACTTTAATATTTAAAAATACAACTAATTTTAATTTGCTTTTAGAAGATCAAGACTTGGATTTGATTTCTATTAAAGCCTACATAAATAATTATCTAAATCACGTAAGAGAATTTTTTATCCAACATAGACACTTGGCTCTAAGTGTGGTTAATTTAGAAGATAATGATGTAGCATCACCTGCAAATGTGTTATCGAAAATTTAAAACTCAAAAATGTTATCCTTGCTAAGACTAAGGTATAATTGCTAAACATCTAAACCCGATCAATTACTGTGATCTTCTATAATAGCAATCCTAACTTTAATTTTTAAATCAGTAATGCCTTTTAACATCAACTCTTTGCTATTATAAATTTGGCTAGTGCCTATAATACGTTCATTAATGGCCTTTATGTTAAAGTAGGCTTTCCCATCTTCCATTATGTGACGTACCAATTTACTGGCGTCTCTTAAATTATTTTTAACAGAAAATATGCCGTTTTCGCAGCTAGTTTTTGTAAGGTAAATATCACTACTTAATAACGTTTCGCCATTGGCAGCTTTGAGGTAAAATTGAAACCCACCGCTACTTTCCCTAATGATTACAAATTTTCCCATATATGTTGGTTTTGGTATATGCTAATGAAATATCATACCAATAATTATTGCCTCAAATGGCTTTTTAAGGCAATTTGATAAATCTAAATGAGGAAAACTGAGGTTAAACTGTAGAGGTTGTTGCCTGTAAATACATTGGGTTTAGCTATTATAAAGCTTTATAATATTGTATTAACTGTAAATGGGCAAAAACCTAATGGAAAGTTTTTAAATTAGGCTTTTGTAATGATTGTCTCGCTAAAAACTACGCTGTTAAATCTTCTATCTTTGCAAATGGAGCGTAAGTTTTTAGTGCCTCAATGCCATTCAACATCGCTGATTGGCTTTCATACAATTCACTCGTTCCTAAAACTCTTTCGTTAATCGCTTTTAAGTTAAAATAAGCTTTGCCGTCCATAGTTACAATGCTTACCAATTTGGTAGCATCTCTTAAATTGGCCCTCACCGAGAAAATGGCATTCTCGCAACTTGTTTTGGTAAGATAGCTTTCGCTACTTAATAGGGTTTGTCCGTTGCCTGCTTGAAGGTAGAACTGAAATTCTCCGTTGTTTTTTTTGGTGATTACAAATTTGCTCATGGTCTATAGGGGCTTATGTTGATGCTATACCTAATAGAAATACCGTACCAAACGACCAAACAGCTATTAACCCACAGTTAAAGTGTTTTGTGCATTTCCCGTTTGTAGAGAAATTTCCCAACTTGTGGAATTATATGCTCATTATCTCAACCATTCATATCCTATTCCCCAAGTTCGTAGTTGTAGCTATAAAATACGTAAATTCAAATTCATCGGATTGGATAATTTAGCTTTTTATCTGTCTAAGCTGCTGCCGGGCTAATATATAATGAGCATAGCTAGGTAGGCATTTATGGCTGTTCACCACCGTATAATCCCTTTTCATTAAATGTTTAAAAGTTAGCCACCACATTTAAAGTTATCCTCTTGAGATCGCCATAGCATCATTGGTAGCCAGTAAAAGCATGGCGGCACTTCGCTTTGCCCTATTGCAGGCTGTTTAGTATGAGCTAGTACAATGCAAATTCCTCTTCAAGAGAGAGGGAATATGAGCCAGCGCATCTAATCCCCATTAAGCATAACCTATTACCAGTGCGCAGTAGAAACAAAATTGCTTGATAGGTATAGCTTTGTGATTATTCTTCTTCAACACATCATTTACCAGTCTATTAATATTGTCTTTTTTTAAGACTAGTGTTTTTAGAAAATGATCAAAGTCATTTATTTTTCAGTGTATAGTCACAATTATATCTTGCGTTAGCATCTACTTTAGTGTTGGTAATCAGTTAGTTAATTCATATTAATTATATATCATGAAAATTTCTAAAAATCACGCGAGGGGAATGGTAATACTTCATAGTTTAAGTCTCTTAGTTGTATTGCTAGCACTTGTCGCATTTTCTACCTCCCGTAGCGAAGAGCTAAACTATAGCAACCATAAAGGCTCTAGCATTGCTATATCAGGCTTCACCAATCTTGATAACTGGAGAATGGAAGCCGACTCTATTCGGTGTAATGGTAGCTTTGTTTTTTTGGATGGTGAATTGGAAGATATTTCTTCTTTGAATTTTACTACTGATGTAACAAGCCTCAAAAGTAGCAACACTCAAATGGACTCTCTTGTCTATCAAATTCTTTCTGCCAAAGGCGGTAGGGCAATTACTTTTGTGCAAACCCACCAGATGGTACTACCACGCATGCATATGGTTAACGTCATTGGCAATCTAACCATTGCCAATACTACCCAGCGTATAGACCTCCAATTGGGTTATACGATTGGTAAAGATAAAGAGCTTCATTTTAAAGGCCTAAAGAAAATTGATCTGACTGAATTTAGCATCACCACATCGCATCCTTTGCTTAAGGCAGTTAAGTTCGATAATCAAGTACTAGTGCAAATTGAAATGACTTTAAAAGGCAGTGTAGACTCTAACCTTAATCCTAAAAATACCTTGGTCGTGGGAACAAAACACTTTTAACCCTATAATTTTAGATCAGCAGACCCCTGCCTTAGCGAGTAGCCATGTCTAATCTTAATAAAAATCATTGCGCAATGTTAGGGCTATAGCAGATTATTTGGTGTATTCACCATCCGAGTGCTCCCGTTCTAATTGTAGCTGGGCCTTTTGTAATTTTTCTTTAAGATCTTCCAATTGGAAAGGCTTTTGTAGGTAATCGTTTATGCCTGATGCATTCACCTTATTTCTAATTTCTCCAGACACAGATGCGGTGAGTGCAATAATATAGATGTTGGCCTTTTTTAAATCTTTTAGTTTTCTGATTTTACTTGTGGCCTCCAAACCATCCATTACAGGCATATACATGTCCATCAGAATTATATCGTATGTTCCATTTTCTAGTAAAAAGAGTGCCTCTTGGCCATTTTCTGCAATACTAGCCGTAATGTCCCAACGTTTAAACAAATGTTCCATAAAAAAAACATTAAGAGAATTGTCTTCCGCCAGCAGTATCCTCAGTTTACTGAGTGGGTTTCCTGAGGTATTTAGCTCTCTAGCATTTGTTATCGTTTGTGTCGAACTGTGATCCATGTCCAAAACAAACCACATGGTAGTGCCAAGGCCAGGCTTACTATTAACCGAAATGCTACTTCCAAATAGTTGCAGCAGCTCTGTTACAATAGTTAGCCCCAGACCAGTACCTCCATATTTACGAGTTGTGCTGGCCATTGCCTGTTGAAAGGGTTGGAATATAAGTTTTTGCTGGGCTTTTTCTATTCCAATTCCTGTGTCTATCACTTCGAATAAAATTGAACTTCGTTGTTCGGTTATTTTAGTTTCAGTAACTTTTAATGTTACTGTTCCCTGCTCAGTAAATTTTATAGCATTCCCAATTAGATTATATAAGATCTGACTTATTCGTGTCGGGTCACCTATAAAATGCTGGTTGCCGGGTACGTAAGATAGCGTAAAATCTAGGTTTTTTTGTTGTGCCCTAGTTTGCATTACGCTCGCTATTCCGGCCAGTAAAACACGCAGATCAAAATCTGTGTTTTCTAAGTCCATTTTGCCCGCATCAATTTTATTGATGTCTAAAATATCATTTACCAAAGAGAGTAGCCCATGTGCCGAAAAGAGCAATATCTCCAGTTTTTTGCGCTGCTGCTCATCATTCTGGTCTGCTTTTATTAGTTCTGCCAGACCAATTACGGAGTTTAGCGGTGTGCGCAGTTCGTGAGACATGGTAGACAAAAAGGTGCTTTTGGTTTGTGCAAGGTCGGCCAAGTTTTCATTAAGCTGCTGGCTAGCCCTTAAATTACCATAAAGTACATTGTAGAAATAGAAGTGAGATACAATAATGACGAACCAATTGATGGCGACATAAAGATCGTTAAGATTTTGTGGCAATGCATGTAGCGTTTGCATCCTATAGTCTACCACATGCACCATTAGGGTGGCGGCACAGGCTATGGTGCCATAAATAAGGCCCCATTTTTTGCCAATACCGTAAAAGGCAGAAATCAGCACCATCAAAATGGCCTGTATCGCAACCACATCCGTACCCACGCCGCTTGTAAATATGCGGTAGTAGACATGTAAAATGGTGGCAATTACGCCGTAATGCATAAAGCCTTTAAGGTATTTTCGGAAGCGCTGTGCTAGTAGTAGAATTACAATAGAAGTAATGATCAAGCGCCAGGCCCTGCCGCTTCCAACTCCAGCCTGTTCTGCATAGGCCTGGTAAAGGTAAATGCCTCCTTTGGCCACATTAGCCCCCAGCATTAAAGTAAACAACTTCAGCTGCGCCCTTGCCAAGGTGTCTTCGCCGTACTGTGTAATTTCTTCTCTATATTTCCTTAAAATCCCCATAAATACCCGATTTAACGAGCCAAGTAATTTGCCAAAGATGCAAAATTTTATACAACAACGATAAAGGATTAAAAAAAGGACAATGAGTGTTAGAGTTTAGGTTGTAGTATCAACAAGCGCATACGTCTATCACTAATAAAACCATCATCGTTCCTGATACCATCATCTTAACATCACATCACGCCCTGATTTTCCGGGGGGAGGAAAGCGCTATTTCAACACACTAACATCCAATAGATTTCTCTTGGTACATGTTGCCAAAGGGCGATGTTTTCAGTGCTGTAAAAATACTTGGTATAATAACTAGTTGTTTCTGTTAAATTTGTAGATCCCTATTCGGAAATGACAAGATGAAACGCGTGCCATCATCAATTCTGCTTTCTACGCTAATACTGCCGCCAAGTTCCTCTATTTGTTGTTTAACGAGATAAAGGCCCACACCCCTTGAATCGGGATGATGATGAAAGGTTTTGTATAAGCGGAAAATCTTGTCTTTGTGCAAGGTAAGGTCTATACCAATCCCATTGTCAGCAACACTCAATTGTTTAAAGCCTTCGGTACAACGCATAGTGAGCTTTATAAGTGGATCTCGCTGTGGATGTTTATATTTGATTGCGTTGGTAACCAGGTTAATGATAATGCTTTCGAAATAGGCGGGATTAAAAATTACCTCTTCCTGGTATGGAATGTCGAGTTCTATAACTGCATTGCACTGGTTAATGGATGCCGCCAAAATATCTAATACCCGGTTCACTTCTTTTTCAACCATAATTACCGAGGTAGCAACCGGATATTGCTGCTGCATCTTTACAATTTCATTTAAATTTTCCAGTGTTTCCAATAAACGGGATGAGGTATTCTTGACCATGGCCATTAAATGGTTTTTTTCTTCTGGTTCGGGTTCATTAATCGCCATTTCTGCCAGTGCATGGATGTTCCCGCTGTGCGATCTAAGATTGTGGGAGATGATATGTGCAAAATTCTGCAGCCTACTGTTCTGTGCTTTGATAAGCTGTCGATTTTTGATGCGTTCGTCAATATCTTTGAGCTGAAAGATCAGGTAGTTTGGCTTGCCCAAATCATCGTGTACCATAGAGAGGTTGAGCATCGTCCAGATATAATATCCTTTTTGATGTAGAAATCGTATCTCGGCCTGATCAGTTCTTTTTGTTAAAGCTATCAGCGATGAGATCATGTCCAAAATCTTAGAAAGATCTTCTGCGTGCACGATTTGCTGGTAGGTTTTTTGTAATAGTTGCGTCTTTTGATACCCTAGGATATTAGCGATACTTAGGTTTACCCTATTAAGGTTACCTTGCATGGAAACAAGTGCCATGCCATTTGGAGCATACTGGAAAGCATGGCTAAACCTTTGGTCGCGGCTTTGAAGTTTTGAAACAATGTTCACTTCCCTGGTAATGTCTTCTATGGTACCGTATATTTTTGTACAGTTGTTCTGCTCCATCTGCGCTTGGATCCTAAGCCTAACCCATTTCACATTTTTCCTAAAGGTTGTAAGCTGCGAGACCATTGTTTCTGGTTGGGCCGAATTTTGGGCCCTTAACATCAACTGACGTATGGATTCGGGGTATTTATGCAGCATTACGATCTGCTCTATGGTATAGGACTGATCTTGATCCGCTTCCAGGATCTCAACCATCATTTTGTTCCAGTAGGTTTTGTTATTGCTGAGGTCGCGTTCCCAAATGCCAATTCCTGCCAAAGGAATAAGGCTTTCGTACATCGCCAGCTTATCTTCCATGCGTTATCGTTTGTTTTGAAGTTTTAGGGTGAAAAATCCAATGATATTGGATAAAGAACTCATATACACCATGTCTCTAATAGATATATGTATCATATATTAAGGATAATACATTTAGAGGATGGTGTTTTATTTGGTCTTTCAGCATTACAACAAATTTAAAACGAAATTGTTACAAAAATAGTAGCGATTTTGAAAAATTATCTTTCGTATTTAAATAAATTTTTTGTAAAAGTATATTCAGCTAGCAATCGCTGTTTATTGAGGTTCAGTGTAGTTGTAAATCAAGCGATTAATTAGAAAGAGCTAGCCGAAAATTACAACGAACCCTTCATCTATTAATCTCCTGTGCAATTCTTTATGTTCAATCCGATCTTGTTTTTGAGCTACGTACTGCGAGATGCCATTTCCCATTTAAATTGGCTGTACAAAGTAATACCCTAATATTAGGGTATCACTGTATTTATAAACCTAATATTATTAATATTTTGGGTTTTTCATTAGAATATTCAATGTTTTTACTAGATTACCATACAGTTTATCCTATTGTGCTGTAAATATATAACATGAACAACACCGACTTTTATAGTCTCTTTGAGCTATCTCCAGTACCAATGTGGGTGTTTGAGGTTAAAAGTTTACGATTTCTGGATGTTAATGTTGCTGCCACAACAGCATATGGTTATACCAAAGAAGAATTTCTTAAGATGGGTATCAACGATATCCGTCCTGTAGAAGACGCTCAGCTTGTGGAGCATATTGTGAGATCTAATTCAAAGACTGGTTTTTTTTTCAAGGATGTCTTTCGCCACCTCACCAAACAGGGCGAACTTATGTTTGTGCAAATTGCCAGTAATGCCATCCAATACCAGGAAACCGAGGCTAGGGTGGTTCTTGCCATAAATGTAACAGAAAATTACAGGACACAACAGCTGCTGATCGCAAACGAAAGACGATTTAAGGCCTTGGTACAGGATGGTTCTGATTTAATTACCATCATTGACAAGGACTTTCGCTATTGTTACGTAAGCCCTGCTTCGAAAAGATTGTTTGGCGTTTCTCCAGATTTTTTTATCGGTAAGAAAGCATTTGATTTTATACATGCAGAAGATCTGGAAAGGGTAGAGCGAGAAGCACTAGAAATTTGGGCAAAAAGAACCATACAGTTATCTCCCTACCGGTATAAAAGCGCAAATGGAAATTGGTTATGGATGGAAACTACAGCCACCAATCTGTTTGAGGATCCTGCGGTTGAGGGTATCGTTTGTACATCGAAAGAAATTACCGAAAGAATTAAAGCCGAGCAAATGGTGGCCCAGCACATTGAGCGTTTTAATATTGTGTCTAAAGCAACTAGTGATGTGATCTGGGACTGTGATCTCATCAATGAGCATATCCTATGGAATAAGGCGGTAAAAGGCATACTACATTATCATGCTGCGGAGCAAACAAGTTTAGACTGGTGGAGACAGCGGATACACCCCAGTGATAGGGAAAGGGTAGTTGAAAGACTCGATTATTGCCTTGAAAACGGCACTATTCGCTGGACAGACGAATATCGGTTTCTATGTGGCGATGGCACTTATAAGGATATTTTTGATAGGGGATTTGTAATGCTTGATGAACAGGGAAAAGCATACAGGATGATTGGTTCGATGCAGGATATTACCGATAGAAAGCATGAAGAAGAATGGTCTAAGCTCTTAGAGTCGGTGGTAGTGGGTACTTCTGATGGGGTATTGATTACCGATGCCTCTGGGCCTACACCAGTAATTATCTACGCTAACCAGGCCATGGTAACCATGTCTGGCTATTCAAGAGATGAACTTATCGGTAGCCTTCCAGACATACTCCATGCCCATCATACAGATCAGGTAGAACTTCAGAAACTGAAGCATGCGATCGAATCAGGTACCGAAACTAGGGTTGAGCTAACCAATTACACCAAGCAGGGCAATGCGTTTTACGTGAGTGTGAGCCTTACCCCCATATTCGACAGAAATGGAGCATTGGTACGATGGATTAGTATACAACGAGACGTTAGTGAAGAGCGAAAATACGTGGAGCAGATCGAGGAAAAAAATCGAAAACTTCAAGACAACAGCTGGCTACAATCGCATGTGGTACGTACGCCGCTGGCCAGAGTGCTGTCTTTGTTGGAACTACTGGAAAAAACTCAGATGAGTCCTGATCAGCTCGAATTATTGTCGCATATGCGAAGCTCTGCAGATGAACTTGATACAATCGTTAAACAAATTGCAAATAATACTTGAGGCAGATCCAAATGGCTAAATATAGTTTTTTTCAGATTTAGCTGTGCTAAGTCCTTAAGTAACATCTTATCTTCGAAACTACGATTTGTGTTGGGAAATAGCTCAGTGCCTTCATCCCTCCATCAAAACCGTCATCTCTACAACGTCACGTCATCTCGAGGGAAGCGCCTGCCTATTGCAAGCAGGCAGCGACGAGAGATCTGTTAAGTTCACTTTAATAGAGTCCTCCGAGTTAAGAACTCGTTCGGAAAGACGGTTTACGTCGTTGTCATCCCTTCAACGTCGCGTCATCTCGAACGCTGTTTAGCGGAGAGATCTGTATGATAAAACAAACGACAACACCTAAGCATCAAAAATAACTTACGGCAAGCATTAGTAAAACCAGTATTAAGTCTTGATTTTTAACCACCAAGAACACTACCTACACAAAGAAGATTTGGGTACTCCGTATGCTATTATTTGCTACAACTTAGCCGTATTACCTTCAGCCGAAGATCAAACACACACTTATGGTTCAAATATTAGCAGGCAAAAACATATGATATTTCTTTTTGTTGTAGTAATTAAATACGGCCTGTGGACAATTACATTATCATCTTATTGCTTGGTGGCATTTCCAGTTTAGGAATGACCTTTATGCCCACAATTGCAAAGCGCACACGTATTTCTTATTCAATTTGGTATGTAGCTATCGGTATGGTCATCTACTCAGTTTGGCCTAATTTGCTGCCTTCGCCCATGCCACAAGCCAATGGCCAGGTTACAGTCCGTATTACAGAACTTATCGTGATCATCTCTTTAATGGGAACGGGCATCAAGATAGACCGCAGATTTTCGTTCAAGAATTGGGCAACGCCGCTTCGATTGATTTTGTTCGCTATGCTACTTTGCATCTCCATCTGCATGCTGCTGGGGATAATGATGCTGCAGCTGGCATTGCCAACAGCACTTTTGCTGGGAGCTGTGCTGGCGCCAACTGATCCGGTTCTGGCGGCTGATGTACAGGTAGGCCCACCCAATGAAAAAATGAAGTCAGAAACCAGGTTTTCGCTCACCTCCGAGGCGGGCTTAAATGATGGGATGGCCTTTCCTTTTGTATGGTTGGCTATTGTTGTGGCCAATTCTGGCCTTAGTTCTGGTGTAATCCTTAACTGGTTGGGATACCACCTCATCTATCAGATAGCTGTTGGTTTGTTTTTAGGATGGCTGGCTGGGAAAGCTGCGGGCTACCTTGTGTTTACTTTATTCGACAAATACAAGCTCATCAAACCAACAGATGGTTTTTTGGCCATTTCATTAATGCTTTGCACTTATGGTATTACCGAGCTTTTACAGGGATATGGCTTTGTGGCAGTGTTTATTGCTGGTTTAATGCTACGCCACTCAGAAAAGACACATCACTACCATAAAGAGCTCCACTCTTTTACAGACCAGGTTGAGCGCTTGCTGCTAGGTATCTTATTGATATTTTTTGGCGGTACGCTTGTATCAGGAATTTTAAGGCCCCTAGATTGGGAGATGGCGCTGTTTTCTTGTGCTTTCGTGTTACTGATAAGACCGCTTTCTGCCTATATCTCGATTATCGGTAGCAACATACATTGGAAAGAAAAACTGGCCATCAGCTTTTTTGGAATCCGAGGTATGGGTTCAGTTTATTATCTCGCTTTTGCCTTCGGCCATACCTCATTTGCAGGCGAAGACAATCTTTGGGCAATTGTTGCATTTACCATTCTGTTGTCTATTGTAATGCATGGCTTAACGGCAACTACAGTAATGAATCATTTGAGGGTAAATATTCCCAAAGAAGAAGTGCCGAAGTAGGTAGCCTTTTACAATTGTTTATCGCCAATCAAACATCATCGTTCCCACAAATCCCATCATCTTTACAGCAGCGGTCTATCACATTCAGTTGATTACAAGAAGGCAAATCCTTAAGATTGTTTGTTCACAGATACAAACTTTTTTGTTTTAGGCTTGTTTGCCTTAAAGAAAATAAAAATTACAGCTATGGGATTTATTAAAGGAGCATTATTTGGTATGGCAGTGTATGCCGTAGTACAGCACATTACCAAAAAAGATTTAATTACAGGCAGGTCATTATTGGATGATTTTTTGGAGAGGGCACCAACTTATATTGAACAGGTAAAGGATATTTCAAATGCCGTAAAAGAGGAGTTCACAGAACCGAGCTCTCATTTTTAAGCACATACCAATTTTAAAAGGAGCGTATTACGCTCCTTTTTTTAAGCCTTTTGCTATTCTTCTTGCTCCTGCTTTCGCCTCGCTCAGGTTTGCGATACTTTTGATCAAGCCAGATTGCGGAGCCTGCCTACCGCATGAAGGCGATCTTGAGGGCAAAAACCAATAACAACAGCCGAAAACACCTAGGGCTTTCGCCGCGAATAGCGTGTTCCGAACCCCGCCCTTCGGGCACCCCTAAAGGGGAATAACTACTTTATGGTTTTAACCCTTAGCCTAAGGTAACAACACCAACTTGCCTTAAGCACTAACATTGCTAAGCACGTCATCCGGTTTCTTTGAGCGACGTTTTATACATTGGTTTACGAATGTTCATATTTCCCTATCTAATTTATCGATCACTGTCCCAAAGAGCGCAGGCCAAGCCCACAGAAGATCGGCCGCCTTTTGTGCGATGATAGCCCTAGGGCTGCTAAGTGGGCTGCCCTTTTACTTAATGTTAATCCTATTTTTATCGGTGTTCGTGAGCTCGGCTGTGCCCGGTTCTTGCTTTGTTCTTTTGGGCAAGCAAAAGAACCACGATTGCTCTTGAATGCCATTGAAAATATATGCAAACCACTAAAAATGAAGGCCTTATGGTGGCGAACCGTGGCAAGGTGGTGTGTTGGGTTTTATTTTAATAGATCCGGTCTACCGTAGGTAGGAGGCAAGCCTGTGCGTTTGGCATTTTCTTTCCGCCCTACTTAAGGTAAGTAAGCCACGCGATGTATATAATTTAATCCTTTCAAATCAAGTATCCATTTTACACCCCAACGTTTTTAACCCTCCGCATAATTGATTACCTTAGTAAAAACCAAATACGGTTATTGACGCAATGTAATAAGTAGCTTCAAAATAGTTTTTAATGCACTGTTTTGGCTGTTGTAATTGCACAAAGCCACAAGTTATAGGCAATTTCAAATGACGAATACAATAGAAAATGAACGGAATTAAAAAGCATAGAGGACTTAAGCGTTACTACAAAAATCTTGCATCAAAAGTTGACGATTGGTCTGGGTTAAATTTTACTGACCCAAAATTTGCTTGGTTCAATCTTTGGCATACGCATTTCGATTGGTTTGGTTATGGCAATCACAGTTTTACCAAAAGAAAGCCCCACCTCGACAAACTATTCAGGCATTTTGAATTGCTAGAACAAAAAGCCAAGAACTTGAAAACCGACTATCAAATTTGGGCGACAATACTTGACGTTGACAGTGCTAATGACGCATTATTTCTGCATACACCTAATCCAAATCGTGACAATTTTCCTTTGGAAATTAAAAAGCTAACTAACAGTTCAACACTTCAAAACAAAGACCTAAATAACTATATAAATAATCTAGAAGGCTACGAAAAGCTCTACGGAAACGCAGATGAAGCGTTTTGTCTACTATACAAAAGTGAAAGTAATTTTGTCACAAATACTTACTAAATTTGTGACAAGTTAATAAGTTTTTAATGCTATAAACCTCTAAATTTGATGTAATTCTGGCCAAGCCCAAAAGTAAATGTCTTTTTAGCTTATGACAATACCATTGGTTTGTTAGCAAAGCAAATATCGCATAACACTGATAGAACAGCAAGCTTTGCAAAGCTACTCTGAAAAAACCATTGAGGCCACTTTGCTTTAATTAGCTATTTTTCAAATCCGTTATTTCATTAGCAGTGCTGTCTTCTGTCGCAAGTTGGTAATCTCAGCCATACCTTCATCTCACACAACTCCATCATCTCTACAGCGCGTAGCTACAGCCTGTCCCTACCTCTCGGGAAGAGATCTATAACTATCGATTGAAATTAAGCTAAACAACCGCAAGCTTTTAAACTTGAAATATTAAAAAATGGTAATTTAAAATATCAAATTGAGCAAGTTGAGGGTGTCAGAACTAAAGATCACAAGAATCGCAGATCATTAAGATTGCCCGCTATGTTAACATTGGTAAAAATATAATTTATTAGCAATAAGAATTGTTTCAGTTAGTAGAGTAAATATTATTTAAGTTTTTTAGCTTGGATAAACCACTTAAAATACAAAATGAAAAACGTTATCAAACTAGCTGCAACATTATTAATTGTAATATCAACTGCTGCAGTATCTGCACAACGTACAGTATCTTTGAGGCAATTTGAAGCCATTCAGCAAGCCTATAGGAGCAGCGCAGATCCAGTAGGCTTGGGATTGGACGACGGTGAAGATATCACCTATATTAATGATCCAAATAACGAACTAAATCAATTTGTTGGTACATGGAAGGGTATTTACAATGCACTGAATTACGAATTTGTTTTTGTAAAACGTGTAGCCTATAAGGCAGACCCAACAGTTGAAAAAGCAAGAGATCTAATTAAAGTTGCTGTAACCGTAACAAATGGTTTAGGAGCATTGATATATACAAACACGAATCTTCCTGAGAAATCAAATGGTTTCACAGGTTCCAACTTTTTAGGCAGTACAAATACCTATAGGTTGAATTTTACGGGCAACTGCTATAATGAAACAGGCAACGTTTTTATTTATCTAATGCCTGATGGTAAAATGAGCTTGAGCTTCTCGATCTTGCCAGATATTAAAAGTGACGATTGCCCTAACGGATTTACTCCGGTTCTGCCCATCTCACCCAATAAGGTTTTGTTGACAAAGCAACCATAAAGTATATGATTTAATCAAAAGAGGGCGATTAGGCCCTCTTTTTTTGTGATGTAATGTTATACTGATGCTTCAAACGAAAACAAAAAGATGTAGGCATTTTTTAAAACATTAGCTGGAAGGACAGGCAAGCCTGTGTGTGGGGTCTATTGTAGTTACGGTTATGCTATTAGCATTGGATTTATCTCTCCGCTCCATCCAAAGGCTGGCAAGCATGCCGCGGCACCAACTGACTTATATTTACCTGAGAGAAAACAGAGTTGCGAAGTTAAATCCTCCTCTTTATTCATAGCACCCTCGAAAAATACATCCTGAAAGTTGCCTCCGTTAAATTCACAATATTGAAAATCAACATTAGCTAAACGGAAATCTTTTTCCATCGTACAATTGTTGAAGATTAGTTGCTGGGGGAAGGTGGATTTACCGATTGAAAAATTTTCTTTGAAAGTACAGTTGATAAATCTTACCGTGCCGAGAGCTTGATAGCTCTCTAGCGTGACTTCTGAATCAAAAGTGCAGTCGCTGATCTCCCGCAAGTTGCGACGCTCTTGGTGGGCAAGATTCACTGGTATTGCAATGTGTAGACCCTTTATCAAGCCCGTGGCGAGTATGTTTTCAAATATGGTATGATCTGTTAACTTTTTTTTCTCCATAATATCCTGTCCGACACAATACCAATTTTATATGAAAAATATCAAAAGATCCATGTGCCAATTTTATGCTTGTCTACTCCAATATTTTTCTAGTTCTTCTCTAATTTTATAGTTGAAATAATTATCCTAGATACCTATTGCTTTGTTTTTACTATAAAGAAATGTTCTTTTTTTAGTTGGGTGCTGTTCAATTCTGATTAAATTTGGCATTCTTTTTAAAGCAGTTGAAATAGAAGAGCTTTTGTAGTCCCATCCCAGTTTTTTAAAAACTTCCTTTATATCTCTAATCTGAGCAGGGAAAACTAATATTATTGCTTGTTAAAACTAAAAAACTTATAGTCTTTCGCTTCTAATTGATGAATATTATGTCCCAAATCTTTTCTCATTAGAACAATTATTTCTGAAAATATATTTTTCGCCTGTTTTTGATTTTGTTCTGAACCTTTGTCATGGATATAAATATGACCAATAAAATCTCCAACTTTTAGAATTACATCTTCCGATGCCCAAAGCCAAGATGTCGAATAGTTAGCAAGAAAAGTATTTTGTTTCTCAACCGTGTTGCCCCTGTTGTCAAGAAATATATTCAGCGATTGTATAAGATCCTCATATAATTTCCTTTTGTTTGTGTACTTATCTAACCTTTTATTATAAATTAAGTCTAATAAGTATTTGGCATAATATCCCGCAATAGCACCGAAGGCACTAGTTCCAAGAATTAAGGTAATCAATGAAGTTAAATTATCTTTCATAATATTTCCTACTTTTTACTAAAAACAAATGTTCCTTTTTTGGTTGGATGCTGTTTTTTTATGATTTTTTACAATTTCAAAGCCTTTTATACAAAGATGTCTACCTTTTATGCAGCTTCTTATTTGTCTTCCAATTTGGAAAAATCTAGCAATTCGTCAGTGGTTAGGTCTAAAGCTTTGGCTATCAAAACTAAGTTATATGCAGTTGGATTAGCTCCATTGATTTCGTAATTATTTACAACTTGCTTATCCTTGTATCCAATTTTGATCGCTAATTCAGTTTGAGTTAAGCCTAGTTCTTTTCGTCTATCTTTTATACGTTTAGCCAACAACAACTTAAAATCTTTGATGGTCATCTTTTCCATAAAGCAAGCTGTTCAAAAAGAAAATAAATTAAGTCAATATAAATATTGACTTTTATAAGTATTTCACTATATTCGTTTAATAAATAGGTATTAATAAGAGTCTTGTGGTTACGATATCTGACCCCGCTAACGCAAGACAGCAGATTAATGCCCATATCTATGTGTAGATGTATATATTTGTACGTCGAAATAGATGTGGGGCTGCTGTAAATCCATGTTAGCGTAAGGGGTCAGATCTTTATTGTAACCATGGTATGCAGTCCCACATGTATTATGTGGTTGTTCAACCAAAACAAGACTCGTATAAACCATACGAGTAATGAAAAAACTAACCAAAAAGTTAAACCCAATTTTAAAAGTGCTTCGTCAATCGGCATGGGTTTTTCCTGTTTTTTCATTATCTCCAAACCCAATCATCACTCCTAAACAATTGTTTGCACTCATTATCAAAAGCCCGGTTTGAGTGACGATATAAACGGGTGGCAAAACACTTACCTACGGATGCAGGTAAATATTTTAGGTTAATAAATAGTTTTTAAGCCTTTGCCTTCGGCAAGGGGCCACCCGTTTTTTATTTCACGAGATAGATTGTGACGTCTTTACACTCTCCGATAAATCGGAGCAAGCTCTCACCTGCCTGCCGTAGGTAGGCAATGACGGAAACGCGTGAGCAATGACGATCAAAAAATAAGGTTAAAAACCCCAAGGGGATTGCTATGCCCCAAATTTTTTTTTACCAAACAACCAAACCAATGAAAAACTATTTTTACATCCTTTTTAGCTTGCAGCTATTTACTTTTATAGCAGGGGCGCAAGAGAAAATAAAGGGCAGGGTAGTAGATGCCCAAAGCCTAGAACCACTAGGTGGGGCAACCATCAAAGTATTGCAACCTGCACAAACTGTGATGAGCAATACCGAAGGGTATTTCGAACTCACTTTAGCTAAAGGCAACTACCAGCTTAGCGTACAATATTTGGGCTATACGATAAAAGAACAAATACTTACGATACCTTTAACTGTAACATTGCTGATTAACTTGACTAGCAAAGAAAATACCCTACAAGAAGTAAATGTAGTAAGTACAGGTTACCAAACTTTGCCCAAAGAGCGGGCAACAGGGAGTTTTACGGTTATAGACAACAAAACCTTGGAGCGAACGGTATCTTCAGATTTTTTAAGTAGGCTAAAAGGCGTTAGCAATGGATTGTTGTTCGATAGCAGTGTGGGGAATGCCACAGGGATCAGTGTAAGGGGCAGGAGTACCATTTTCTCTAATACCACACCACTAATAGTAATCGATAACTTTCCATTCGAAGGCGATTTGAATACGATTAATCCAGACATCATCGAGACCATTACCTTACTTAAAGATGCTGCTGCTGCTTCCATTTGGGGGGTAAGGGCAGGGAATGGGGTAATTGTAATTACTACCAAAAATGGTAAGCTAAATACCGAACCTAAAATTAGCCTTAATGCCAACTTAACAGTAGCAGCAAAACCCGATTTATTCTACCAGCCACAGTTAACCTCAAGCGAATATATAGACGTGGAACAGTTTCTTTTTGACAAGGGAGCATACACCGCAACAATAAATAATGGCTATGCAACCATATCTCCTGTAGTGGCCATACTGCAAAAAATAAAGCTTAACCCTGCTTATGCTAGCCAAGGTAAGTCAGAGATAGACGCATTACGTGAAATTGATAACAGAACACAACTAAGCAAGTACTTTTACCGCAACAGCAGTGTACAACATTATGCTGCCGATGTAACAGGCGGTGGTAAAAACCAATCCTATTATTTTGCTGCGGGATACGATCAAAATTTAACCGATCAAGTAGCGCAAGGTAACGATAGGATAACCTTAAAAGGAACCAATAGCTACAGGTTGTTACAGGATAAATTGAGGTTAAATACGGATATTTCTTTTTCGAAATCGAGCACTGATAATACCTATACTGGTGGTTATAGTCCCTTTTTGCCCTATGAGCAGCTTGCTGATGCAAATGGAAATCCACTAGCAACCTTAACACGTGGTGGCTTAAGGCAGTCTTATGTGGAGTCTTTAGCCAATACTTCTTTATTAGATTGGAGTTACCGTCCCTTAGCCGAATTAAGGAACCAGGGCTCTACCCAAACTACCCAATTAACCGATTATAGATTGGGTTTGGGCTTAAGCTATCAGCTGCACCCTAGTTTATCGTTTGCTTTAAATTACCAGTACTATAACGCCAATACCAAAGTCGAAAACTTATATGATAAGGATTCCTTTTACACACGTAATTTGGTAAATACCTATACCAGCATCAACCAAACGAGCGGGTTAGTTACCAGGCCTATCCCTTATGGTGGCATTTACAATCCGAGCTTTGTAACCAGGCAATCTAATTATGGAAGAGCGCAACTTAATTTTAACCGTGCTTTTGGTGGGCATCAGATTAACGCCATTGCAGGCTATGAGCTGCGTGATGATCAGAGCAAGCAAAATGCCTACACCGTATACGGTTACCGCCCAGAAACGGGCAGTAGTGCTTTGGTAGATCTCATCAATCCTTTTCCCTATTATCATAACCAGGCACTTAGCGGTCGCATTGCAGCCTATGTAAACCAAGGTGCCTCCATCAACAGGTACATCTCTTGGTACGCCAACAGTTCTTATAGCTACTATGATAAATATATTGTTTCGGCAAGTTATAGAAAAGACGAATCGAACCTTTTTGGTGTAAGGGCCAATCAGAAAGGAGTGCCACTTTGGTCGGCTGGGTTAGCATGGAACCTTCATAAAGAAAATTTCATCAAGTTCAATTGGCTCTCCAATTTACAACTTAAAGCAACCTATGGCTATAATGGCAATGTAAACAATTCCATATCGGCTTACCTCACTGCCTCCTCATCTACCTATAACCTATATGGGGTGCAGGGTTTTGCCATCGTAAATCCACCAAATGATAACCTGCGTTGGGAACGGGTTAAAAATGCCAATGTTGGTTTATACTTTACTACAAAAGCTAGCAGAATAAGCGGTTCTGTAGAGTACTATATTAAACAGGGGACGGATCTGATTGCCTCAAGTGTCATAGCCCCACAAACCGGCATTTCATTGTTTACAGGTAATACTGCAAATACAAGAGCAGCTGGTATAGATGTGCAGTTGAACGGTAAAATTATAGATGCGGCTTTTCAGTGGAATACGATTTTGATCTTTAACCATGTTAAAGATAAGATAACCGCCTACAAAGGTACCATTGGTGCTAACTCGAGTATTGTAACGGCAAATACCAACAACCTATCGCCGATGTTGGGTTATCCAATTAACCCTATTTTCGGATATCCTTGGGCAGGATTAAGTGCCAATGGGAGCCCACAGGGTTATTTGAACGGCGTGGTAAGCATAGACTATGCTGCGATTAACAATAGTAAAGACCGAGCGCAATTACAATTTTTAGGTTCGGCCACACCCAAAGTTTTTGGTAGCGTGCGCAATACCTTTGCTTTCAAGAATATCGAACTCTCTTTCAATTTGAGCTACAAACTAGGCTATTACTTTAGAAAGCGATCTTTGAGCAATGCATCGCTGTTTTCGGGCACTTACGAGCAGCGAGATTACGGTAAACGATGGCAAAAACCAGGCGACGAATGGCTAACCCATGTGCCAGCCCTTATCTATCCAAATGTAGCCAATCGCAGCGATTTTTACAATTACTCGGCAGTGCTAGTGGATAGGGGAGATCAGGTTCGGCTACAGGATATCCAATTGAACTACACCTTGCTTAAAAAGCAGGGAAACAAATTACCTTTTTCGGGCATAAACATCTATGCCTACGCCAGTAATTTGGGCTTGGTTTGGAAAATGAACAAGCAAGGGATAGATCCAGATTTCCGCACGGGATATCCCAACCCACGTTCACTTGCGCTTGGCCTTAAAACTAATTTTTAAACTATCTGATAATGAAAGATTACAATTTTTTAATCAAAATTAGCTGCTTAATCGCAGTGTTGATCTGCTACGGCTGCAGCAAAGAATTTTTAGACGAAAAACCAAGCACCGCTATTGTGCAACCAAAAAGCTTGGAAGAATTTCAAAGCTTGCTCGACAACTATACGGCAAACAATGTTACCGTAGGGCTGGGCATCCTCTCTACAGACGAGTACGAATACATGAGTGATGCGCTTTGGTTATCTGCCAGAACCGCTACCGAACGCAATGCCTATATCTGGGCAAAGGATTTATACGAAGGCGAACAGGCCGACGATTGGAACAAGCCCTATACTACCATATTTTATGCGAATAATGTATTGGCTGGGCTAGAAACTATGGATGGTGCCAGAGCTAACGAATGGAAGAACCTAAAAGGCTGGGCACTGTTCTTACGAGCATTTGCTAATTACGAGCTGGTTAACAATTTTGCCCCTATTTATGATCAGGCTACCGCTGCTACTGATTTGGGGGTGCCCTTGAGGCTCAAACCATCCATAGATCAGTTAGCGCCCAGAGCCACGGTTGCCGCCAATTATGGTCAGATCTTAACTGATTTAACAGCAGCCACTGCGCTGTTGCCAATTGCAATACCTGCAGCTAACCGTAACCGCCCATCAAAGGTTGCTGCACATGCGCTTTTTGCAAGGATTTATTTAACCAGGAGGGAGTACGACAAAGCAGAGCACCATGCAGATACCTGCTTGCAGCTCTACGATAAATTGATTGATTACAATACCCTTAATAAAACTACTGCCATTCCGTTTTCGATAATTAATGATGAATTGATCTACTCCAAATATGCAGCCACACGCGCTTCGTATGGGGTATCTAATCCTTTTGTTAAAGTAGCACCAAGCTTGATTAGCTTGTACGCGCTTAACGACTTGAGGTTAACGATCTTCTATTCGCGTTTGGCAGATGGAGGCTATATGACCAAGAGAGGCTATCAGGGTAATGTATATCCTTTTGTGGGTTTGGCTACCGACGAGGTCTACTTGATCAAGGCAGAATGTTTGGCAAGGAGAAATGAAACAGTTGCTGCAATGGCAGTATTAGATGGCTTGTTGGTTAAACGTTGGGATCCAAATGCAAGTAGCCCATCAATACCTTATCAAAATCTAAGCGCAAGCTCGGCCCAAGATGCCTTAAAAAAAGTCTTGTTAGAACGTAGAAAAGAGTTGGTTTGGCGTGGGCTGCGTTGGGATGATCTGAAACGGCTGAACAAGGAAGGTGCAAATATTGAGCTGTCTAGAATGGTTAATGGACAGCGCTATACACTTTTGCCCAATAGCCCTAAATATGTATTCCCCATACCAGATGATGAAATTAACCTGAGTGGTTTAACGCAAAATCAAAGATAGAAAGCCCTTGGCTTTTCAATAATATCCAATTCAGAAACACGCTCAAATACGATGAATAACCTGCCAATACGCAATGGCACATCCTAAATTAGTTGATCATGAAACATTATATCTATTTACTTTTGATATTATTAATTGATGGCGATCCGCTCAAAGCGGCTCCGAAAATAGAAGTTAAGCCTACCGCCGAGGTTATACTCGAAGGAAGGGTGCTGGATTTGCCCGCCCAAGGCGCCAAGCAAAAGATAACCGTTACTGTGCATATTGCCACATTTGCAGCAAACATTACCACTGCGCCAACCACCAAATATGTAGTGGAAGCAGATAGCAATAACTATTTTAAGCTGGTAATTGCGGCACCCGCAAAGAGATTTTATATGCACCTGAGTTTTGCCCCAAATGGCAATGCTTTTATTGACCATATTTATCTGCTTGAACAAGGAGACAAGCTAAAATGCACCTTATCCAAAGGAAATTTTAGTTTTTCTGGCAAAGGCTCAGCAAAGCTGAATTGCCAAAGTCAAATCTATCAAGCTAGGTATCGGGCTACAAATGCGACTTTGGCCAAAGCAAAAAATGGCGTCTGGGCCGAGGTTTTTGAGGCAGCTGCTTCGCAGCAGGATTCGATTTTGCAAGTAAGATTGGCTATCGTAGAAAGCTTTGCTCCGCTATTGGGCAAGGATATGGCAAATATCATGCGTGCAAATTGTTATGGACTAAGTTATTTCACCATGTTAAGAACAGAAAGAATAGCCAGTTTAGTGCCAGGCCGCTTTACCGCCTTTATAAACAGCACTGCCTTTAAAAAATTACCTCATGTAGCGCTTATAGATACTGTTGCATTGCTGGCCTCGCCTAACTATACCGATTTTTTGTTTGAACAGCTTTTGATGACTAACATGAGCAAGAATGATGGGAAATTGATTCGTAATGCAGCAAATTTAATGCAGATTTACAGTCAGATCAAACAGGGTTATAGCGGTTTGTTGGGCGAAAAGTTAATGGTATTGTTTTTCCTTAATTTTAAGGAAAATGCTCCCTTAGATGGGTTTTTTATTGATGCGCTGCAGCACCTACATCATCCTGAGTACAGGGCACTAGTGCTGGATGTACAAAAGAAAAAAATGAGAGGTCAGCCTTTTTATCCTTTTGAAATGGAAGATGAAAAGGGCAACTTGGTAAAGTTGAGTGACTTTAAGGATAAAGTAGTGCTGATCGATTTTTGGTTTACCGGTTGTGGTGCCTGTAAATTGTTGAATACGGCAATGGCACCAGTTGTAAGCCAGTTTCGAGATCAACCAAGGGTAAAATTTCTATCGGTAAGTATTGATGCAGATAAAAATAGATGGCTTAGCAGCATTCAGTCTGGGGCGTATACCCACAAGGAATCTATCAATCTTTATGCAGGGGGGCAGTCTTCTTCTAGCGGAAATTTGCATCCATTGATCAAAGCTTACGATGTGTCGGTATTTCCTACGATGTTTTTATTAAGAGATAATAAAATTGTAGAATTGACACCACCTCGACCATCGGCAACAGATCATCAAGATCCACAGGGAGGCAATACAATGAAATTGATACAGTTGATTAACAAAGCACTTAACGACGGTGGTTAACAATTTATCAGTAAAACATACGGCAAGACTGTTGGGTCTTGCCGTATGTATAAGCAGCCTTAAAAAGCTGTTGCATTTAAAACCTAATGTATATTGGTTTTATGGCTGATAAAGGCCCTTGTCGGTAGAGGCCTCAAGACCAGAAATGCTGCTCACAGTTTCGTAGTCTAGAACAGTTCCATGATCTGTCATATCTGTTTCTGGTTGCTGAAACGAACATGGAATTGCAGAGAGGTTACGGCAAGAACTGTCGTCGAAATTAACGAATGGTATTTTAGTGTACTCATCATTATCCGTTTGTACATATACCCATTGAGGATCTAATTTTAAATTTGTGCTTTTAAACGCACTGAAACCAAATGCAAAGGCAGCTACCAATAGCCCCAATGCCAATTTTTTAATGTTGTTCATTTTCTTAGTTTTTTAAATTATTTCGATTGTTTTTTAAGCCAGATGGCCAGACTTGCCAAGGCAATAAAGCCCAGGTTAAACCAGAGGTGCTGGTTCCAACTTAGTTTTTCGATGGCACCACCGCAGTGGCAGGGCAATTTTGTTGCCCATAACAACATGCTAGCAATGTAAAGGGTAAACACACCCATCATCACTGCAAAGAAATACAATCCCCATTTCTGTAGTTGGGGTATCAATAACAAAACGGCGATCAGGATTTCGCTTAGCGGAACCAACCAACTGATCAAAAGGGCATAGTTTCCAATATAGGAAATGCGTAACAGGCCTTTGTAAAACCTGTTATGATCTTCAATTTTTGCATATGCGGTATAGATTAACAGAAATATACAGCAATAGCAGATAGCCCAGATCAGGTTCATTTTGCTTTGGTCGCTTAGGTTTAAGCTGATGTTTTTGTGGTTTAGTTTTTGCATCGTCGTAGTTTTTGTTAGCCAATGGTTCTGGTGGTGTACACCACCGCAGGTGCGTAACCTGCTAATTGCTGTTCATCTTTGTCACGCCCTCCTTCTTTAGCCTATGGCATTATTGCTTAGGTAAAGTAAAATTAGCGGCAAAAAATGCTGATGAAGGTTTACTGTACGATATAAAAAAGTGTAGTGTACAACACTTTTAGGCCAAAACGAGCAATTGCAATTGCGTAGCTGATGATAGCTTTAAGATCTCTTGTTGGTTTGGTTTACAAAAAAAGAATAGTTAAGGTGTAGGTAGTTAGCCATATCTTTCTTTTTCAGGTAAGGCAGCATTGGTTTAAAAATTAACCTAAATGTATCTATACGTTTTTGAACGGGTAGTTCTAATAAATGCATCCTAAAAAGCAGCAGTTCATCATATTCGGCAATTAAGGCATCGTAAATGGCTTTCAATTCTTTAAACTCTTGATAAAGTTTTTGGAGGTCTTCAAAATCCCAATAATACACAAGGCTAGGATTAGCTGCCTTTAAATAATGGCTTTGGTTGTGTTTGCGGGTAATTATACTTTGCTTAGGCCCATTAAAATTGATGATAGCAGGCTGGGTTCTGTGCTGTGCATCATATTCTTTTAACAAACCTTGGGCAATGTAGGCCAGTGTACCTTGTTTACGGATTAAACTTTCGCCAGTTTTAACTGCAGTTTGTTGGCACAATTGCAGAATCCTTTCCCATGCTTCTGGGCGCAAAGCTCCAAAGCTTTGGAGTTTGGTTTTAAGTTCGGCTAAATGCAGGATGTTTTCCATAAACTTTCGCTTAACCGGCTACGGTAGCTCGTTTGATGAGTTGACTGTATTTACCTCTAAAGCTGAGGTAGATATGCAAACGTTCGTTTCTAGTGATGGTGATATTTCGAAGGCAGTGTTCATAATCCCATGTGCTATCATCGAGCTCTTCTTCTATTTCTTCGATAAATGTTAGTTTTAGGTCGTTAATATCTTGCTCATTTTCAACGTAGGTAAAGCTGTTAACGAGTTGCCTATGTATTGGTAAAAATTTCCTGATTTCTGTCATACTAAAATATTTACGTAGGTAGAACACACCATGGTGATTATAGTAACTATAAAAATCTTCCATCATCATCACGCCCATTGCCTCTAGCCTTTTTCCCCGAGGTATATTGAAAAAGTCTTCATATAATAGCAGGTGAGGAAATGGTTGGATGTGCTCTAGCCAAGCATTTTCTTTGGCGTATAACCTTGCAAGGTAGGGAGCTTGCCTCAGTTCGTTTTGGAGTCTTGTTTGATTTTTTAGGTATGAATAATAAGCTTGGCAACAATAGGTCATTTTTTGATGGATGGGGTGGTTGAGGTAGGCGTGGTAACAGTTGTCTAATGCAGTTTGCTGTTTAGACACCTCAGTTTTCATCAAATTGTTTTGACGGGCAATTTCTATATTTTCAGTTTCATTATCAAGCTGATACAGCAGGGTAATTACACATATGGCCAACAAGGCACAGCCTGTAGCCACCATGTAAATAACATCCTTGTCAAAAGTAGCTTCTCGAAGTAGTACTGCTGTAGCCACTGCAACTAGCAAAATTACGAGGGTAACGTCGTCGGCTACAGCTCTGGGTACAGAGGGCAATGCGGTTTGTAGCCTTTCTGGTCTTAAGGTCACTATAAATCGCTTAGGTATTGGGTACCTATCTACGAGTTGATATTTGCGCATAGTATGAATTTTAAATAATAGTAGCTGGTTTTAAGCAGCATAGTACTAGGTTAAATATTTTTCCATTCGGCTCTAAATGCTACGTTGGTTTCATCGAAAGCTTGTGAGGCATGGGCTTTTTTTAAGGTTAAATTGTAAATGCTCAATTAGGAATTTTGAAATAACCCTACCAGCTCGCACCGTCTGATAGGGTTAATGGAATAGGGATGATTTCATGGCTTAACTTACATAATAGATTTGGAGGAGAAGTTCACCTTCTACCACCATTTGTCCATCACTGCCCGCGGTAACGGTAAAGCTACTTTTAGGTTTAATTACCTTGCCTGTTTTGTCGCCTTCCTCTTCGTCTTTTAATAAGCTTACTGGCAATCGGTTAGCTACGGCGAACGAAGTTTGTTTGGCTATAAATGAAAGTGCCTTTGGGCTAATTTCATTTAAAAACGACAATTGGTTTAAACTCACATCCAAGTGGTTAAAAAACCAGTGCTCGAAATTGAGGGCAATGGCATCTGCTTCGAGCTGTAGCAAGGTATCATTAAGTTGATACAGCTGCGCCTGCAGGGCAAGAAAGCCCGCTTGTGTAAAGGGTTGTTTGTGCATAATATAAGTTTAGGTTAATACTAACCGGGCATGCAACCCGGCAACATTTAATAATGCTAAACTAAATGGCAACAAAAGGGAACGCAAATTTTGGCGCTTAAAATGCAACCAACGCGTAGAAAAATCGCTACCAACGCTACAAATTGCCGCATTTGTCTTGCTTACAGATTTTGCATGGCTTAAAACTTTTAGCTATATTGTCTTTTTTTTTTGCCTATGGAAGCCTTTGCAGATTTAGAAGAACTGGGAGATATCAAATACATTAAACGCTGGATGCGATGGACAATTGCTTGCCTTATTGGCATTGGAATGGTATACCTGAGCGAGCCAGACAGCTGGGCAGAACTGCACCTGGTTGATGGCTATTTGCTGGCTATTTTGGTAAGCTGCTTCATCAGCATCGGTATCAGTAAACTGATCAATTACATTAGCATTGCGCTGGATAGAAGGTATAATTGGTTTAAAAGACCATTTTACCGCATTGCCTTACAGCTAACTTTAGGCGTAGCTTTTCCGATTGCCATTGCGGTTTTATTCATTTGGATTTATTTTACAGCAAATAACTACAGTTTAGCACAAACCACTTATTTTGAAAGGGTATTCACTTCATTATGTTTAATGATTTTGATTACCAATATTTATTACCCCATCCATTATTTGGTACAGGTGCTAAAAATTGTGGCGAAGAAAAGGAGGCAAAACCAATTTATTATACAGGAGCACAACCAAAAGCTCCTTGCAAATGCAATTGCTGAATTTACGGAGCAAACCGTGTTGCAGTTGCCAGAAGCAGAAAATATAATTGTACAGCCTACACCCTCGGCATATTCATTACCAGCCTTTGTTGCAGTAGCAGAGATCGCCATCATTTTTAGTAGAGACAGGGAGATGTTCTGCTACGACTGGAAAGGTGTAAATTGGGGTTGGACAGTGAGCCTTAATCGTACCATATTAGACCTGGCCAACGAAGATTTTTATCAGGTTAGCAAATCTTGTATCATAGCCAGGGCTAATATTCTAGCAGCCTTTCATTTCAACACAAGGTCAATAATGCTGGTGCTAGTGCAACCAACAGGTTGTTTTGCGCTGGTGAGCCAAAGGAAAAATGCGGCATTTGGTTTATGGTACAAAAAAGTGATCTTGCCAGCCGATCAAAATACTTACGTAGATTTGATTAACCTTACAAAAAAGCCAGAAAATGACCTTGATGAGCTTAGCAACTGAACCAATAGGATCAAGTTATTTGTGGTAGCTAAGAAGCAGTGAATCTAAACTCATTTCTCCATCCTAACTTCTATGGCGTAGCTGAAAGGTTTATTTGGGCTATAACTGGTTAGCCTAAAAATACCTCTTTTGCCTTGATGTGTTTTAAAGGCAATATTGAATACACGGTTTGATGTTGGATTAACTTCATTACAGTTGTAAAATTGCCTGGCATTTTCTGGTTTAAGCTTCGCAAAAATGGCCGCTAATTGTTGTTGGTTTTGCAAGTCAGAAAAATTGGGCAGATCTTCGGTATTTAAGCTATAAAAAGTACATTCGGTTCGCACACCGAATTCTGCTAAACTCCTGTCGCCAGTATTGGTATACCAAGCTCTTCCGCTATTTAGCGAAGATACATTCAATTCGCGGGCCGAATCTTGGATGATATTTCCTGCATAGTAACTTGAGGAAAAAACAAAATTCAATTCTGATTGCTGGCTCAATGCTTCATCAAAAGTATATACCTTTCTATTTGTTAGATCTACAAAAGCTTTAGCGATCCTGTTGCCTTCTGTGATACCTGTGCCGTACCATGGTGAGGAGGCCGTACCGTTAATGGTAAATATATCCAATTTATCCCTGTCGGTGTTGTCTTCTTTTTTACAGCTGCCAAAGCCTATTAAAATAGTTAAAACCAATATGCTTAATTTTTTCATGGTGATTATTGTTGAGTAAATACCTGTGCAACTACGGCCTAACAAGGCTGATGCTGAATAATTAGTCAATATTAAGCATTGCATAGGCTACCTTTTGTGGCAATGCGCAAAGTGTGTGGTTTAATGAGTGGGCTTGGATTTACAATGAGCGAAAGCTGGTCGTCTTTCTTTTTTCGCTGCTGGGCAAGCTCGTTCGTACTATCACAGTCAGGAATTTCGGAACTGCTATTGTGCTAGGTTAGGGCAGAGGGTTAAACCCGGTTGCTAGAGCTAGGAGCATAGGTTTTGCCTTGCTACTGCCATTGCTAATGCGCATACGGCCTTCGGATCGTAGCGAGGAGAATAGTAAATTGTTTTGTTGGAACTTTCTCTCTGAAGACACCATAGCAAAATGGAGGAATGGAGGTTTCTTCAACCGTAATGGCTCATTTTGCGGTTTAAAAACAATTGACGTATGATCTGACGCTAGGATACGGCAGCCTTGATTTATTCATTAATAGTTATTGTTTTTATTGGTATTCATGCACTCGCAGGCTCGGGTTTGTGGAACTTTTTATCAAGAAAAAGTTCCTAGGCTTTCGCCGCCAATGAGGCGCCTGCCTGCCGTAGGTAGGAGGCAAGGAGGTGTGCAGGGCAATTTGTAATGATAATCGTGTTTTACAGTAAGAGACCCTTCGACAGGCTCAGGGTGACAATCTCCCGAGGGTTTTTTCATGATTTGAAAAAATATGAACGTCATTTATATTGATTTTTATGAAATAAATTACCCCCTCAGCATGACAAATTATCAAGGGTGTGTGTTCGGAATATGCAACTAAGCAGATGGCCAGGGTTGGTGAAGAACCAATCTCACAATGGCGATCTATTAGTAGCAACAAACCCATCACAACTATAATATACAGCTGATTTACTGCAGGCTAATCAAATCCGCATCTATCCCTAAATAATCTGCCAACTCATATTTGGTAACAGCTTGATGTTTCTTCTTGTTTAGCAGCTTTCTGAGGTCTTGCAATAATTTTTGCGCATATCTGGCGCCTAATCCGGTAATCCGCATTACGTCTTTCGGGAAAACACATATTCTTTCCATGTTGTTGAGGGTTAATCTGCAACAATAGGTGGTGCTGAGCGTACTGTAAAAGTACGGAACCTGATTTTATAGCAGGTAAATGATGATCCAATTTAAGATTTTATTTGTCAATATCAAAATTCGAACTAAAAAAAATCCGCACAAAACGCACAAAACAGACTTCGGCGTATAAACACCTCCTTTTGCGCAGCAAACGCATAGGGCGTATTTGGGTGCCAAATTGTGCATTACATTAGACTAATGCACCGCCACATACTTGCAGCATACTCGTCCAACTGTTGGCATAGGCTCGGCTATAACAACTAGCGGTCTGGTAGGGCTCAAGTAGGGGTCAGGTAGGGCTCTGCTAGGGGAAAACCGGTATAAAAGCGCCAAATTATAGGTGTGAAGGTCGATTTATAGGTGTTTTTCCCTAGTAGAACGCTCGAAACACACTTTTAAATGGGTACAGAGAAAGCAAAAACTTAAAATTAAAAATAAGCAATGGCAAAAATTAGACAAGGTATAATGGGCCCGTTTTCGGGGAAAATTGGTCCAATCATAGGTTCATCATGGAAAAACATCTCCTATATTAAGTCGGCTCCGGTAGATAATGGACAGCCAAGAGCATTTACACCAGCGAAACTGGCCAACCAGCAGCGGTTTAAGCTGATGAACGATTTTTTAGATCCATTCCAACCCTTTATCACCATAGGTTTTGCAAATCTGGCTAGCAATAAGACAGAGCTTAACGCTGCATTTATGGTCAACTTTAGGGAAGCTATGGAACTGGTTGACTGGGCCTACCAAATTCGCTACGATAAACTTTGTTTAAGCAAGGGCAACCTGCCAGGGCTAGAGGCAATAGTAGTACAACGGATGGCATCGGCTAAGCTTTTGATCAACTGGGATCCAACAATCGTGTTTGCAGCTGCAAATGATCAGGTAATGTTGGTGGTCTATTGTCCAGATTTAAAAATGGCAGATGGTTTTGTGGGCTTTGCACAAAGAAGCTCTGGATCGGTACGTTTTAAAATGCCGATCAAAATGCAGCACCATGCGGTAGAGCTTTACCTGAGCATGGTAAGCCTAAACAGCAAAAAGATCAGTAACAGTCAGTATTTAGGGAGGATGGAGCCATGATTAAACCCTATCTAATAACGCTTACCAAGCTTTTTAACGAGGTAACCGGTAAAGATATCAGAGAGCAAACTCTCCAAGAAACTACAGCTGTTGCATTTTCGGAACAATTGCTGGCATTTGAACAAGGCCTGCAGCAGGCGCTCGACGAATTGGTAAGCAGTAAACAGCGAGAAATACTGGTAAAACGTAAGATGTGGCAATTACAGTTGAGATGTGCACTTATTTTGGATTTACTGAGTGAAGAAAATAATGCAGCAACAATGCCGAATAAAACTACAGCTTTAGCAGCCATGTTAATGCGCTTGTTGGCTTACCAACATTTGTATTTCCAAAACTATTTCAATTTGAATTATACCGCACCAAAGCCTTATGTTGATGCCTATTTTGCTGGTTTTAAGCCACATTACCAGGTGTTGGCGGCTGGTTTAAAAAAGAAAAAAATAGCGCCTGCATTGTTGGAGATTGTAATGGGTGTATTTAGAGTTCAAGAAAAGCAATCTTCCTATACCTATCAGCAGTTGCTATACCTCAAACAATTACAGGTTTCCCTGATTACTTTCTGCCAAAAGATAGCTGATGAAGCATTTGAGCAAACTTTGCTAGCCTATTTGATCTAGCTTAATTTTAACCATAGCCCATTCATCAAATACGTGATCCTAGTTATCGATCAGGAGCATGCAGCACAGTTAGGGGTTAAGGCACAATTTGAACTCTGGTGTGCCAAAGAGCAGTATTTCTCAGGTTTAGCCACTAAAAATGTAGCCGGTTACCACGATTCGCAGGCCAGTGCAAAAAGTCAAATTCTAAACCATATTACTTGCGGCATGGGGTGTACCGAAAATTAAGGCACCAAAGAACCTTATCCCTATATGCAAATTGGTTGCCATCAGGAAAGGAGGGTATCAAATGAAAGTACTTTTGGTAATTTGCCTTTTGATGTATACCGGTTGTGCAATGGGCACTAAAGAAAGATTAAACCATAACATGAAATGGAACGAAAATCAGCAAAAGCAATTGGCTACTGTAGTTAAGAAGCAGGAAAGTATTGCACTGAGCGATGATATTAGGGATAGTGTGGAAATAATGGTTATTCCTAAAGGCGCATTTAAACTTGATGCTCAGGGCTTTGAGGGCGAAGCAGCGGCCGTAAAAATTAAGGCTAACAGAAGGCAAACAAGAGAGATGCAAAAAGCAAGCCTTACTAAAGCTGCACAAAACGAACGGCTCCAGCTTAAAAAAGTTGGCAACACCGAAACGCGGCGTCAAAAAGTGAAAGATCAGTGGTTAATCAACGGCTTACTGCTTTTGTGTTGCATGGAGTGCTTATGCTAGCCTATCGTGGCTATAAAAAATGGGCCTAATTTAAATCGCCAAGATATGGTTTGGGCGGGATAATTTTGTTCCGCCCTTTTTTCATAGCTATACTCAAACTAAGGGCTACGGCCAAGGCCAGCAATACTAAAACTGCCTAGTTTTGAAGTACAATTTTAAATATAGCGCCATCGGTAGTTTTCGGTTGGCAGCTAATCTGGCCGCCATGCGCCGCTACAATCTGTTTGCAAATGGCCAACCCCATGCCAAAGGTTTCCTCACCATTGGTACCCATTTTTTTGGCAACCGTAAACATGTCAAAAATCAGTTCCTTCTCCTTTTCGGATACACCTAAACCAAAATCTTCGCAGGTAATGATCAGGTTATTGGCCACTTCGGTAGCTTTTAAGATAATCTGCCCTCCAATTGGGCTAAATTTAATCGCATTGGAGAGCAAGTTTCCGATTACTCGCCTCATCTTCTCCTCGTCTAATAGAAATAAAATCGGGCCCGATTGCACCACTATTTCCTGTTGTTTTTCTCCGGCCTTAAATAGTGCAAGGTTGGCGCAGAATTCTAGCATTGAGGGTAGGTAAACGGGTTGTTTGTTAATTTCCACTGCACTGGTAATCTGTAACATATCGTTAATCAAACTAATGGCATCTTGCCCAGAGGTCTGGATCATGGCAAGCATTTCTTCATCATCAGCGCTATGATGGGGATCTTCTAACATCAAACCCGCAGCCATGGTAATGCCACCAATTGGCCCACGTAGATCGTGGTATACCGTTTTCATTATTCTTGTATTTTCGTCCCTGCTTTCTTCCAATTCGGCTAAAGTAAGCTGCAGTTGGTTGTTTCTAGCTTTGATGGTTTCATTAAATTCCTTTAAGGAAGCGATGTTTTTCTTAGATCGGTCTAAGTGTCTAATGATCAGAACTAGGATGATGATGAGCATGACAGAAAACAAAGTTGCACCCCATAGGTAAAGGGAATTAAGCGTGTTGTTCTTTTGTAGCATGGAAAGCTCATAGCTGTTTTGGATGGCCTTGAAATTGGTTTCCAAGTTATTGGCAGTAAGGTCTCTATTGTCTAAGCTATCTTTTAGCTGATGGTATTTGGTTTGGAAGGCATTGGCATTTTTAAAATCTTCCTTGAGTTCAGATAATTGCCAACTGAGCAGGTACCACTTCAGTTCCGTGCTTTTGGTAACTTCATTGCCTTCCTTATCGCCATTTGCGATGTCATTGCCGATCTGGTCTAATGTAGCTTTAGCTTCACGAAGGTTTTTTTGTTTGAGGTAAAGGCGAGCAAGTTTAAGTAAAGAGGAATGGGCATCAGGAAGGAGGAAGCCGGGACGATAATTGATGGCAATGCTTTTCTTTAAAAGGGATTCTGCCAAACTATCTTGCCCCACATTAGCGTAAACACCACCTAGGTTACCATCTACTATAGCTTCTGCTATCAAGATGTCTACCTGTTTATCAGGGTACGAGTTTTTTTTAGATTTGATGAAAGCAAGTGTCTTTTGATAGTACCAAATGGCACTGTCTGGCTTATTACCCCGCTCAAAGCAAAGGGCAACGGTATTGAGGTTAGCCTGGTAATAGACAAACTGTCTTATAAAGTCGTTTCCCTCTTTACACATTAGTATTTGGGCGGCTGCGTGTTTAAAATAGGGGATAGCCTCCAAGAACTTTCCTTGCCTATATTTGAAATCTGCCAGCCGTTTGCTGAAGTCGCTGAGTTGGCAAACATCCAAGTGTTTTTTAGCAAATGTAATTCCCTGATAATATTTTTCTGAAGCTGCTGCATGCAGACCACTTAAAAAATAGAGGTCACCTTCATTAAAAAGGGTAGTTACATACTGATATGGATACTTTGTAGGTTTGTTAATAAGGCACAAATGCATCGAATCGATCTGGAGTTTAGCATGGGGTATGCTCTGGCGGTAATGGAGATAAAGGTCTGCCTTGAAATTGTGTTTTTGCCATTGCTCCAAATTGCTAGGGCTTTGAAGCTTGCGATAAGCTGAATCAATGTAGGCAATTGCATAACTGATTTTCCCGCTGTTCAATAAGCGCGACGCCTCATTTAAAAACTGCTGGGCAGTTAGTTGCTTGCCCTTTGGTTGGCTTATTTCAATTGCCACCGCTGGTGCATTGAAAGTAAATAATAAAAGTACTAAAATAAAGCTTAAGAGGACTTTAGAGCTGGACATACGTAAAAACAATCAGGGTGAGCGAAGTTAGCCAATTTTCTTGTGAAGAAGCGGTTTATTTTATGATAGTAGACTAATGTTAAGTGGGTTGCATTTTTTTTTGGATTATATCTTATTGTAGTGTTGCAAAGATTTTGTGGTATACGCTAAACAGCTTTAAAATGATGCCAAATGGCCAGAATAATGCTATTTTCACTCATTTTTTGGCGGTTAACAAGGTTTGCCCCATTTTTTGATAGCAATTAAATGCAGTGGGGGTAAAGCTTGCAGTTGGGTAGGAAATTAAATGCGCATAGTTTACACAATTTGGGCAAAAATATCGCTTCTAAAAAGTAGGCAACGAAAAAGAATGCCGATAAAGCATGTGCATTACCGATTGGTATTTGCGGAACAGGATTTGGTTAGCAACATAGATACTAACACCGCAGCACCAACCTTCAGTTATGATACATGTTCTTATTGCTGGTAATTCAGCTATCCATAGACTAAATTTAAAGGTTTACATCCACAGACTTTGGGATGAAGTGCTCATTGTTGAGGTAGGGAGTTTAGATGAGGCTTATTTGCGGGTTTTTGAGCTAAGGTTCGATTTGATGATCTTAGATGAAAATATGCCTGGAAGTGAAAAGTTGTCTGACTTCGTTCTGCAGGCGGTAAAGCATACCAAAATTATTATTTTTTCGGAGATGAGATTGCATGACCAAAAGGTAGCCAGCAAATTGTGTAGCGGGCAGGGTATGTTCTTGTCTAAATTTTCTACCCAAGTGCAGCTTATCCATGCATTAGGATATATGCTGCATGAAAAATCATAGACGGTAGCGCCTCAACAGATGGTATGCTTCCAGTTTTTTTGATTAGAGGAGCTGTTGTGGACCATTACAAATAAATGTTAAAATATAGAAGCTTTTTTTACCAATTATACGCTCACCTACATGCCGAAACAGCTATTAGTTATTGATAATAAACATGCCGAAACAAGGCAGCTTTGCAACTACTTTGAAACAGAGGGTTATGTGGCTTTGCAGGCCGATGATATTAAAGGTGCAAAAAACATTCTCAAAGCCAATGTAGTTTCTATTGTAATTTTAGACATCACCTTGCCAGATGGTGATGGAATTGAGTTTATCAAAGAAATTAAGCATTATAGTGTTGATATACAGGTATTGGTATATACAAAAAATAATTCAATAGCGAATGCGGTGCTAGCCATGAAGCATGGCGCCTTCGATTACATATTAAAGGGAAATGAACTAGCTGCGCATAGCCACACCTTTAAGCTGTTGATTAAAACTGCCATAGCCAAATTTCAAAATCGGGCAAGATTTGCAGGTCTCAGAAAACTTCCTGGCTTTGATTCGATCGTTGGGAGTACCGAGGCGATTGAACGGGTAAGGTTTTTGGGTGCCAAGGTTGCCCGAGCCAATACCACTGTTTTGTTATTGGGCGAAACGGGTGTAGGCAAAGATGTAATGGCAGAGGCAATCCATTCTTGCAGCAATAGAGCTAAACATCCCTTTGTAGCGATTAATTGCAGTGCCATTGGTAAAAATATGCTAGAAAGTGAGTTGTTCGGCTACAAAGCTGGCGCTTTTACCGGTGCTTTAAAGGATAAGAAGGGGTTATTCGAAGAGGCAGAAAATGGAACCATTTTTTTAGATGAAATTGGCGATATGGACCTGGTGCTACAATCGAAAATTTTGAGGGTCCTCGAAAACAAGACTTTTATTAAAATGGGCGATACCAAAACAGCAAAGGTAAATTGCAGGATTGTGGCCGCCACCCACGTTAACCTTCTGGCAGCAGTTGAAAAGGGGACATTCAGAAAGGATCTGTATTATAGGATTTCTTCTTTTGTGATCCGGATCCCCCCACTTAGGGAGCGTTTGGCCGACATGCCTCTACTGGTTTCGCATTTTACAACCAAGCTTGCGCAGGTGTTACACATCCCCATTCCAGAGATAGAGCATTTATTTATGGACAAGCTGCTGCAGCACAGTTGGCCAGGCAATGTTAGAGAGTTGATCAATGTATTAGAGCGGGCAATTATATTGTGTTCTGGTAAACTGACTGCAGATTTGATTGATTTACCCATCCATAGGGAGGTAGGCGCTTCTCCAAACCTCGAAACTACAGAAGTTAGGCACATTAAAGAGGTGCTGGTTGCTTGTATGGGCAACAAGCGCAAGGCAGCAAGAACGCTTGGTATTTCTATTGCAACACTTTATAGAAAAATCCAATTGACATCTTAGCTAGTGCAACTATAGGATCGGCCATAGTGTATATATGTGGTAATTTATGCTCAAAAGTAAGCACAACGATTTTTGCAAGCTAAAAACATTAAAAATAAAGCACTGTAAGTTAATCTTTTAGGAGGTGTTTTACTTGTGGCATGGTTTTGAAAATATGCCATTCGGCACTAATTATTTTCTCCCACTGTTTTATGACCAATTCAATTCTTATTCTAGAAGATGAAAAAATCCAGCGTAACCTTTATGCAAGGATCCTCAGGGCAGAAGGTTACGAGGCATACGAAGCGGGCACAATTGCACAGGCCAAGGCTTATCTGAAAAAAAATATGCAGGTGTTGATTGCTGATGTAGGCCTGCCAGATGGAAACGGCCTAGATTTCATCATTGAAATCAAAAAGCAATATCCCAACATAGAAGTAATTGTAATTACTGGTCAGGCGAGCATTAATGATGGCGTGAAGGCGATTAAAAACGGTGCTTTCGATTATCTGATTAAGGGCGAAGTCGCTAGAAAGATGATCGTTTTAGTAGCGCAGGCGATGAAAAAAGCCATCAAGCAAACTAAAGAGTCAGAAAAACAACCTATTAATGTTGGTTTCCACTCCATTATAGGAGATTCTGATCCTATTCAAAAGATTAAACTTATTGGTTCTAAGGTAGCTGCCACCAATGCCAATGTATTGTTATTGGGCGAAACGGGTGTGGGCAAAGACATCCTAGCAGAGGTGATCCACAAGGCCAGTAAGCGGGCCAATGAGCATTTTGTAGCAATTAACTGTAGCGCTCTTGGCGCCGAAATGTTAGAAAGTGAGCTTTTTGGATACAAGATGGGCGCCTTTACAGGTGCCTTTAGAGATAAAAAAGGGCTTTTTGAGGAGGCGGGCAAAGGAACTATATTTTTAGATGAGATTGGGGAGATGAGTTTGCTGCTGCAATCTAAAATTTTGAGGGTTTTAGAGAACAGGAGTTATATAAAGGTAGGCGATACCAAAACATCTTATACAGATTGTAGAATTATTGCAGCTACCCACGTCAATCTATTAAATGCCATCAAAGAAGGTAGGTTTAGGGAAGATCTTTATTATAGAATTGCTTCCTTTGTGATTACGGTGCCAGCACTTAGAGATCGGCCTACAGATATTCCCCTATTGGCGAAATACTATATCAACAAATTGGCACTTAAAATGGAAATGCCTGTTCCTAAAATTACGGCGGGCTATCTCAATGCCTTAAGTGCGTATGCTTGGCCTGGCAATGTTAGGGAGCTCATCAATGTGATCGAACGGTCGCTTATCCTAAGTTCTGGCCTATTAACAGTAGAATTATTGGAATTAAGCGAAGCTAGAAAGGCCGAAAACACGCAATACTTGGAAGATTTTGAGTTGAACCATATTAAATATATTGTACAGGAGTGCAATGGCAATAAACGGAAGGCCGCCAAAATGCTTGGCATAGCTATAGCCACCTTATACCGTAAATTAGCCCTGATGGAATAATCCATCATTTTCTCATTAATTTCTTTTCTAGCTCAATAGGTTATTCTTCGGGATATCCACTTGATCATGTATTACCGTAGGGATAGCTGCGTGCTTTTACTATTGGTTTTTATGGTGTATCGTTATGATACCTGCGTTTCAAAATGAAACGCTTCTAAGAAAATTAATCACTAGTCAACCTTCAGAATTAACATGTTAGTTGCCTGTTTTTAAGTGTGTTACGGATTTAAAATGCAGCTTGGCATGGTTTTGAGTTAGTGCCTACTCGTAAAATAATTTAATTACTTGATATGATGAGACATTTCTACCAAAACGAAAAATTTGTTTTCTTATTGTTCGTAATGCTGTCTTTTTTTGCATTTAGCCCTAGTGAGGCCTTGGCTCAGGCACTGAAAACAGACGGTGCCGTACCAACACTTGATGCTTGTGGCACAGCGGGTACATTTACGGTAACCATTGCCAAGGGGGCAAATGCCTGCGGGGCCGGTACTTTGCAGATTGCCTTACCCACAACTGGTTTTGAGTATATAGCAGGCTCGGCAAAAATAGGAGGTACAGCATTGGCCGAAACAAATGTCACAACAGCTGGCGCCACTTTAACTTTGCCGCTAATTGCTGCAGGTCCGGCTGCGGAGTTGGTTACCATTACTTATCAGGCTAAAGCAACTTGCGAAGCCATTCCAATGGCTACCTTGCCTGATGAACAAAAACCAACGGTAACTTATACTTTAAATGGTTGTTCGGATACACCCCAAACTGGACGAAGTGATATCATAAATGTCAATTTTGCCGTATTAAAAGTGGAAGTTACACCCAATGCATCACAAGGTGTAATTGGATCATCTATTACCAGAACAATTAAAGTAACGAATAATGGTAATGGCTCAATTAATGCCTTTACTTTGGAGCGCACTTTGGGCGGCAGTTTAGCGGTTACGAGTGTTGTACATCCTACTGGTTGGACGGTTACTAGCAATAATCCAAATACCTATACTTATACAGGTGCAACATTGGCACCTGGTGCTGTTGCAACTTTAACAGAAACCGTGCAAATCAATTCTTGTACGGCCTTGCAAACAACATTTGAAACTTATTATGGTTGCGTTGATAAATGCATATTGGGAAATGCCAATGGCCTTGTTACCGCAGGTGTTAGTATCGATCAATCCATTAAACCTCTACTTCAGATTACCGCTAATGTGGTGCCGAAAATTGTTTGTTTTAATCAGGAATACGAACATGTTTGGACCATCAAAAATAACGGTACCAGTGCTTCATCTCTCACTAAGTTGTTTATCGTATATGATGGTGCAACTAGTCATTTTGGTAGTTATTTTAATGAAAATAGCATTACCGTAGGTGGATTGCCTGTAAGTATCAATCCTGCTGACACACAAGTTATCCCAAACACCTCGGTCGCCTTCGGTACGGCTGGCAAGATCAGAAGACTGTCCATCAATATCCCTGATTTGGCTCCTGGAGAATCAAGAGAAATTCGTTTTAAGCAATACTATGCAGCACCAGTGGCTGACTGTACCAAAGACCCTAATGAATTTTACCGTACCTATACGGCATATTCGGGCATCTACAAAAATCGTGATGGTTGTAATGCGGATGGAACAAATCCTGACATTGTTTTACCATTTAACCAAGTAAATAATGCCGTACGTTATGGTTTTAATGGGACAAATATTGGAGAGGTAGACATTACTACTTCTTATAATGCCGATTTCAAACTTAATCAATTCGAAATTCCCGCTGCAGACCTTAATCCTGGTGCTTATTTTGACATTACATTACAATTGTCGCCATCTTTGGTTACAGGTTTTGACCCCTTAGCGATCAAATTGATCGAACCAATATCCAACAATTCGATCGTGCCAATTATAACTGATTTGGGAGGTGGAAAATACAGCCTCAGAATTAATTCTGGCACCGCCACATGGCCAACCAATACCTCGTTTAATGCTGGCGGTTATCGTTTACAATTTCCAGTAAATATGGATTGTTCATTGGGTACACAAGCATATTATACTGTAACTGGGCAACTCAATAATGGTGGGGGATGTACGGCTCTCATTCAGTTTGCTTGTCAGACCGTAAACTTGAATGCACATTGTGGTAGCACTTGTGTTGAAGGTGGATTGGATAATGGGAATGCTTTACTTAAAAGGATGACTTACGGCCAGCGTGCCAGCAGTCCAGATAACGGTACACCTGATCTTTCTGCACCAGCTGTAGATCCAAATAATCCACCAGCAGATTTTGCAACCCGTTTCTTTATAGGTACTGATAAGTTGCAGATTTCCCAAAGTGGTAAAGTAGTTCATGGTACAGCAACGCCAGTTGCGGGTTGGATAGCAGGAACTTTTTCTGTGGCTTCGCCCGCAGACCTGAAAGCTGTAGCAGTGCCAAATACCGGAAAGGTTACCATTACCCGTGGGGCAGCTGTCTACACCGTAACTGGCTTGCCCATCAATACAAGTGTTGCGAATAATTTCAGTATAGATTTAAGTATAGCCAATTTATTGCTAAGTGCGAATAACCTACCTAATGGATTTGTTTATTTAGATGATGATGTAATTGTATCCTCTCTAGAAATTCAACCCATGGAGTTGATCAATTCTGCTACGGGCATAAAGGAATTTCCGACAACATATCATCTGAGCAAGGCAGGCGTTCCTTATGCTTGTGCAAGTAATTTTAGAGCCACAGGCTATTACGGGCCTACTTGGTTGCAATTTTTTCAGGGTGGGGATGGAAAAGTAAAATGCGATCCAACGATAACCAATTTGCAGAATGCCAATAGTTTTCTGTTCTTGTTTAGAGAGATTGAATATAGTAAAAACCAAATGTTCCCTAACGAGTTTAGGCAAGTTGCCAGACCAACCAAAGCTATATTTACCATGCCGGCTGGTTTGCAATTACATAGCGTACGTATAGATATCAATAACAATTCAATTTCTGGTAACCTATCTAAAACAATTGTATTACCAACGCCAATATCTAGTGGTACCTATACTTTAGATGTTAAACAGGCAATTATCGATTTAAAAGGTGGCAACTATTTAGATGAGGGTTGGGAAGTGCGAGTTTTTCCAATAGTACAGCCTACCTGTAAGTCTACAGGGCTGTTAGAACAAATTATTGTTGAAGGCTTTATGGAAGGTACTTTTTGGCATAGGTTTCCGAATTATCAAGAAGTGCAGTTCAGAAACACGCCTGAAGTATCTATCGGAACTATACCCTTAAATTATCAGACGGATAATCAGATGTTAACTGCTACCCTTACACAAGCAAACTCAAATGCTACAAGTAACCAGGCAAAATGGGTAGTGCAAGTTACTAATGCGTCGAGTTACCGTACATTTGGCAATGTATGGATGGGTCAGACGGCATCTACTGGTGCAAATGTAGTAGCAATGCAACAGGTAACAGATTTAAATGGTACCACAACTATAGGTGCTTCATTATCCCCTGTGAATGGCATTTTCCAGCTCGGTAATTTTAATTCGGGTGCAAGTGGAAATAGATATTACCTAGTTACGGCAGACTACAGTAGTTGTGATCCTGGAAATGTCACTTTATCCTATGGATCAGATTGTAATGGCTATCCCACTTCAGTTGGTACTGCAACCTGTAGCCAAACATTAACTACTTTAAGTTATACACCTGTATTTGCCAATTTGCAAACCAGCATAGTTAGCCAGAATGCGGGTACTGCCAGACCAAAGCTTTGCGAACGAATTCCGTATGAAATCCAGGTTAACAATGCTGGTTTAGGGGATGCTAACAGTTTGGTGGTAACGGTGCCTTTACCTGTAAATGGTGGGCTGAATTATGTGCCGGGAACTTTTGAGTTGACAAATGCATTTGCCGCCACTGCGGGGGCTTACGCCTTTGTTACCGATGCAAGCGTAAATGTAAGTGCAGCATCAATTGTATTCAACATCCCTGCGGCAAATATGCCCCTGTTAAAAAACGGAGAGAAGTTCCGCTTAAAGTTTGCTTTAACTACCCAAGGATGTACATTTCAGAGTGGTCAGCGCATTAGTTTTAGCGCAAGCGGAAAAAATAACTGTGGTTCAGCAATCATCAATACCAACGCGGCGTCATCTAATCGAGTAACCATTGATGGAGCCCCAACTAACTTACCAGAGTTAGGTATTACGCTTTCCTCTGCTGTGGTTAACCTGGTTACTTCGGGTACGGCTTTAACGGCCAATTATAACTTTACTTTAAAAAACATTGGGGATGGGATCAACAACTATCCAGCTACTACCGCTTACAGTTTTAACATTAAATTGCCTACGGGATGGGTTTTCCCAGGTAATCCGCAAGATCTTGTTCCTGTTTCTAAAGCGAGTTACGTGGGCTTAGATCCTGTAAAAGGATATGTGTTTAACCTTACGCAAGATTTGGTAGTGGGTGCGGAAATTAAAATCGTTAATGCAACCATGGTTTATGCGAATGCTGCATCCATGGCTTGCGACACTTATTTTGGTCCAATTTATGAATCTGCCTTTACCATCTTTGCTCCAATAAGTCTTTGTACAGGAAGTTCTTGTCAGATTGAGCAATTGATTGTCGATAATGAAAACACCGTTTTAATTGCACCTAAACCTATAGCGCCAACCGGGGCTGCCAATCAGACCTTTTGCTTGGCAAATGCACCAACCCTTGCTGATATCGTACTCACCAACACAGGTATTCTGACTTGGTACAATAGTGCTACAAGTACTACCGCTTTACCTCCTGCTACGGCATTGGTGAATGGCCAAGTATACTATGTGGCTAATAAACTTGTGGAAGGTTCAACATGTGAAAGTGCACGTTTTGCGGTAACAGCAACAGTTAATCCTTCTGTTACTTTAGTTAGCCTTGTGGAGAACTGTGCACCTAGTGGGCTTAATTATAAATTAGTAATTACTGTAAATGGTACTGCTCCATTTGTGGCAACAGGTGCCACGGGTACCTGGGCTGGCAATGTTTGGACATCGGCCGATATTACAGCAGGTACTGCGTATAATATCAATTTTACGGATGCCAACAACTGTGCAGCGTTAAATGTTAAGGATGATGCGCCATTGTGCTGCGTTTTCTCGGTAACCTGCCCAACTTTTCCAGCCACTACGGTAACCTGCTATGCAGATCTACCTTCCAAAACTAGCTATACCGAGGCAGAGTTTGAGGCACTTGGAAATGGTGATGGATTGATCGGAAATATTCCTTGTGGACTTATTGTAATTACCGCAAGCAACAGTGCCAACACAGGAAACTGTAATCAGACGGTTACTAGAACGTATACCATCACGGAATATAAGGATGATAACAACAACGGCATTAAAGATGCCTCAGAAAATACAATTATAAACAGTACCACTTGTACCCAGGCCATCACTGTTGATGATAAAGTAGCACCAACAGGTACTGCGCCAGTTGGAACAACAGATATCAACTCCTGCTTTATCAATGCTACCACAGCGCCTAGTGCTGCGCCAGCATTTAATGCTACAAATGCAGCTGCAGGTTACACCGACAATTGCAATGGTTCTGTTACCGCAACCTTAACAAATACTACGGTTACCGGTGATAACTGCGCTTGGACATTGGTTTATACTTTCAGTGTAGCTGATGCCTGTGGCAACACATTGGCAAATCAGAAAATTACCTATACAGGTGGCGATAAAACAGCACCAACAGGTACTGCTCCAACTGGTACTACAGGTATCAACGCCTGTTTTGTAAATGCCACAACGGTTCCAGTAGGCACACCTGCATTTAATGCCACATCTGCTGCAGCTGCATACACAGACAATTGTGCCGCTACAGTTACCGCCACCTTAACAGAAACCGCTGTAACAGGTAACAATTGTGCATGGACGGTAACCTATACCTTTAGTGTGGCTGATGCCTGTGGAAATGTATTGACTGATCAAAAAATAATGCATACAGGGGGTGACAAAACTGCTCCGACCGGAACAGCACCACAAGGCGTAACAGACATCAATACCTGTTATGTAAATTCGAGTACGGTTCCGGCAGGCGTACCAGCCTTTAATGCGATCGCTACTGCTGCTGGTTATACCGATAACTGCAGTGGCACGGTTACCGCTACGTTAAACAGTACCACGGTAGCGGGCGATAATTGTGCATGGAGTGTAACCTATACCTTTACGGTTGCGGATGCATGTGGCAACGAATTAGCAAATCAAAAGATTGTACACACCGGTGGCGACAGAACGGCGCCAACAGGTACCGCACCGAAGGGTATTACCGGTATTAATGCTTGTTACGTTAGCCAAAATACCATACCTACAGGTACCCCGGCCTTTGATGCGGTTAAAGCTGCTGCAGGTTATACCGATAATTGTGGTAGTATCCTAACTGCATTCTTAACCAATACCAAGGTGAGTAGAAACAATTGTGATTGGACGGTAACCTACACCTTTAGCGTAGCTGACCAATGTGGTAATACCTTGACAGACCAAACCATTAGCCATACAGGTAGCGACCAAACAGCGCCAACTTTTGTAGGTACGCTACCTGCAAATACTAAAGCAGAATGTGGTGCCATACCAGTAGCCCCAGTTTTAACCGCAACAGATAATTGTAGTATAGCTACGGTTACTTTTACCGAAACTAAAGGTAACAGTGGAGGCTGCGGTAGTGCAATTGTACGTACTTGGACCGCTACCGACGCTTGTGGTAACAAAGCCATACATACACAGACAATTACGGTAGAGGATCATATTGCGCCAGTATTTACAGGCACATTGCCAGGTAATATCACTGTAAACTGTGATCAAGTTCCTGCTGCAGCAACAGTTACTGCCTCAGACAATTGTGGTTCACCAGAAGTACTATTCAACGAAGTAAAAACAGCTGGAAGCTGTGCAAACGAGTATATTTTAACACGTACATGGACAGCCAGGGATATCTGCGGCAATGCGATTACGCATACTCAAATCATCCGAGTGGAAGATAAAACACCTCCGGTATTCGTTGGTACTTTGCCAAGAGACATTAAAGTGGGATGTGATGCTATACCTGCTGCTCCCGTTTTAACGGCGACAGATAATTGCGGTAGTGCAACAGTTGTATTCTCGGAGGTAAGAACTGTAGGCACTTGTGAAGAAAATGGTTTTATCATCACCCGTACATGGATTGCGACTGATGCCTGTGGTAATACAACCATACATCAGCAGGTAATTACCGTGGAGAATACATCGCCAGCTATTACTGTAGAAAAAACGGCAGATTTGAGGGTGGTAAGAGAGATTGGAGATGTGATCAGGTATACGATTGTGGTTACCAATACCGGCAATCTAACCTTGCGCAATGTCAAAGTTACAGATCCATTAACCGGGCTATCCGAAACAATTGCTGTACTGGCACCAGGAGAAAAGAAAACATTTACTACAACTTATGTAGTTAAATTGGCTGATTTCAATTCTGCGAAGATTATCAATATCGTTACCGCCATTGGCACAGATCCAAAAGGAAATCCTGTTAAAGACGATGATACCGAAGAGGTGCTCCTGGAGCCACTGAAGCTAAACATTCCGAATGTGATCACGCCAAATGGTGATGGTAAAAATGACACCTTCCGCATTGATGGTCTTGAGGCCTATCCGGAGCACAGCCTGCTCATCTTTAACCGTTGGAACAATGAGGTCTACAATAGCAATGGCTATTATAGGAACAACTGGAGTGGTGAGGGGCTGAATGATGGTACCTATTACTACCTGTTGAAGATCAAGAACAAGTCGGGTGTTTGGCAGGCCCTAACGGGATACATCACCCTATTAAGAAAAAACTAATTGTAATCGGCAAAAGATGAAAAGAATAATAATCATATTAGTTGTTCTGTTGGTGGCACAGGCTGCCAAGAGCCAGCAGGATGCACAGTACAGTCAATATATGTTCAATGGAATCTATATCAACCCCGCCTATGCGGGCTACAGGGAACAGACCAACCTGCATAGTTTCTACCGCAACCAGTGGACCGGGATTACCGGTTCGCCCAAAAGTTTGAGCCTAGCGGTAGATGGCATTGCAAATGAAGGCAATGTGGGCTTGGCGTTCCAGGTTGCATCGGATAGGCTTGGCGCACAGAGCAACCTATCTGCCTATGGCAACTATGCCTATAGGATACGTATGAATACCGATGGTACATCAAGATTGGCCTTTGGCGTAGGTCTGGGTGTAATCCAGAATGCTTTACATGGGGATATGCTTGATCCCAGGGATCCCGGGGATCAATATATACCCTTAGGCACCGAGCGGGAAATGGCCCCCGATGCCAGGGCTGGGGTGTACTACGCTGACGACAGGTTCTACGCAGGCTTTTCGGTGGATAACCTGATTGCCCAATATGCCATCAAGAACAGGAACATGGGAATCAACTTTCCGATCCCAAAGGCGCATTACTACCTTACTGCGGGAGCCATGCTGCCATTGGGCTATGGCCTACAGTTAAAGCCCTCCTTCCTGCTGAAGGATGACAGGGGCGGTCCGACCAGTCTGGACGTGAATGCACTTTTCCTGTTGGGCGAACGCATTTGGCTAGGGGCCAGCTATAGAACTGCGGTTAAACTGTACGACAAGGCTTACCTGCAAAGGGATCTTGATAAGAAGAATGCGATTGTGGCTATGGCCGAAATATTTGCCGCCCCACAATTGAGGATAGGCTATGCTTTCGATTACAGCCTGAACAAGCTGCAGCCCTATAGTGGGGGAACACACGAGATCTCCATCGGCTATTACTTTAAGCAGAAAAAAGTTAGAATGAAAACACCTAGATATTTTTAAGACATGAAAAACACAATCAAGAGAAGTGCTATTCTATTACTTTTGGTATTAGGTTCGCAATTAGGTAGGGCACAATATGTGTTGAAACAGGCCGATGCCCAGTTTGAACTGTTCAACTATACGAATGCAATCAAACTCTATACTGAGGCCTATAAAAAGGAGCAGGGCTTGCATGTTACCGAGCGTTTGGCAGAAAGCTACAGTTTGGTACAGGATTATGCACAGGCAGAAAACTGGTATGCGTTACTGGTTAAAATGGAGGGTGCAAAACCTGATGCCACTTTGAGGTACGCCGAGGCATTACGTAGCAATGCTAAGTATAATGAAGCAAAAGTTCAGTTTAATGCCTACGCAGATAAGCAAAGTGATGTAAGTAGCCAACAAAGAAGTTTATGGTCACTTTCATGCGATTCTGCAATGTATTGGATGAAAAACCCGAAGCAGGTTAGCATAAGCAATCAAAAGAATCTTAATAGTAAACAATCCGATTGGGGCCCTGCTATCTATAATAATGCCATCGTATTTGCATCAGATAGATCAGGTCTCACCGGAGATGGTCAGAAGACCAATCGCCCGTTTCTACGTTTTGCAGGTTGGGAAGCGCCCAACCGTACAAACTACAATTGGACGGGGAATGGTTACCTTAATCTATATACCGCTAACGGCCAAACAGATGCCGTACAGCGATTTCCAATAGATGTGGGCACGGATTACCACGTTGGTCCGGCAAGTTTTACGGCAGATGGGACTGAAGTATATTTTACCCTGACGCGTATTCCCAAAAAATTGGAGTACCAAACTGTGGGCAAAGAAAAAGTTGCCACCATTAATACGGAGCTGTACTACAGTAAAAAGGCGGATGATGGCACATGGTCGGCACCAGTTCCCTTTAGATACAATGATGTAAACAAACATTCCGTAGGCGATCCCTACCTTACCAAAGACGGGAAAAGGTTGTATTTTGTGTCCAATATGCTGGGTGGTTTAGGCGGAACTGATATCTATGCTGTAGATAAGACCAATAATGATGATTGGGGAATTCCAATAAACCTAAAAGATATAAATACTCCAGGTAATGAACGCACACCATCAATTGGCGAAAATAATTCATTTTATTTTGCTTCTGATGGTAGGATTGGAATGGGAGGGCTGGACCTATTTACTGCGAAGTTGAAAGGAGATACCATCACCAATATCCGTAACATGGGCTATCCGGCCAATTCACCCCAGGACGATTTTGCATTTACTGCTACCGGGAAATTAACGGGATTACTGTCTTCAAACAGAAGTGGTGGTTTGGGCAGTGATGATATTTACAGTTTTGTTGCTAAAGAAACTGTGGTAGAGAAACCTGTTTTTGCACTTGAAGGGAAGGTGATTAATAAGGATACAGCCCAACCAATTTCGGGTGCCACGGTACAGCTCGCCTACGGTAATGGAAAGATGGCAAAAGTGACCACAGCTGGCAACGGTAGCTTCAGTTTTAGACTTGAAGAAAAGTCGGAATACAGATTGGCTGCACAAAAGGCCGGTTACATGAAAGGGGCGATAGCGAACATAAGCACAGTTGGCTTGACCAAATCTACCGTGTTGAATAAGGACCTTTACCTGAGCGAGATTGTAATTGGCAAAGCAATTAGGATAGAGAACATCTTTTATGACTTTGATAAGTTTAACATCAGACCAGATGCGGCACTAGCGCTTGACAAGCTGGTGGCAACGCTGAACGAGAACCCCACGATCTGGATAGAGCTTGGATCACATACCGATAGCAGGGGCAACGATGGCTATAACCAAAAGTTATCTCAGAACCGGGCAACAGCTGCCGTAAACTATATCATTGGCAAGGGGATTGCAAAAGAACGCATCACCGCAAAGGGCTATGGCGAAACGATGTTGGTTAACCAGTGCAGCAACGGGCTGAAGTGTACAGATGAAGAGCACCAGCAAAATAGGAGAACAGAGTTTAAGATCGTTAAACAATAAGGGGTTCTATTAGCATGCAAATTTTGATAGCTGATGACCTTAGGATACATCGATTTAACATTAAAACTTATATACAAAGACTGTGGGTAAATGCAGTTGTTTATGAAGCCAAAAACCTAAATGAAGTAATTACAAATGTATTTGACATAGAGTTTGATCTTCTGATATTGGATATCAATATGCCAGGCAGCGAGCAGTTAGAAGATTTTGTTGGCCAAGCGATAAAATATACCAAAGTAATTATCTTTTCTGAATACGATAAGTTAGACCCAAGGGTTGAAAATTTATTAAAAATAGGAGCAGATGCATTTTTACCCAAGTCTGCTGCTGAGGAGCAAGTTGCCTCCCTGTTGCAGCTATTATTTTGTTAAAATTTTACTAATCCTCAAAGCATCCCATAAAGGATGCTTTTTTGGTTTAATAAGAGTTGTAATAGCGCTTTGCTTTATTTAATTTTGCACCATGTCTTTGCCAGAACAAAAAAATAATCCATTACATGGGCTAACTTTAGAATTTATAGTTAAGCAATTGTTCTTTCATTATGGTTGGGAAGAATTAGGTAATTTAGTTAAAATAGCCTGTTTTAAAAATGAGCCTTCTCTAAAATCGAGCTTGAGATTTTTGCGTAAAACAGATTGGGCCAGAAAAAAAGTGGAGAAGCTTTATCTCAACACCTTTCATTAATTTAAAGTTAAAAAGCGTTAAAAAAACGCTAAGCTACAATTGTAGTAACTATCTTCATCTCATGAAGGTTATTATTTGTCAAATCATCATTTTGTTTGGTTGTATTTCGGTATTAAAAGCACAAACCCAAATCAGCGGCTTGGTACAAGATCGTGGCACCAGAAAAGCAATCAACTATGTTGATGTTTTTAACCTCAACAACAAAGCACAAACAGCAACCAATGCCAAAGGAGAGTTTAAAATAAAGGCGGCATTAAACGATGTGCTCGTATTTAATATTCCTGGCTATAAAACAGATACTTTATTGCTGATTAATTTAAACGAAGTAAGAAGGTATCTTGATAAGTCAAGCAACCTGCTAAGTACGGTTACTGTTACCAATAACCAAACGCTAAAGGAGCAGTATGCACAAACTTTTAACAAGGCCAATGCAGTATTGCTTGCCCCTGGAAGAGGTCTTTTGTTTTATCCGTCGGGATATTTTAGTAGAGAAGGGAAACAGGCGAGAAAGTTTAAAAGGATGCTGAAACAGGAGGTAAAAGAAAACCAGATTGATAAGTGGTTTAATGTAAAAAATATAAAAGCAATCCTTCCGCTACAACAACCAGAATTAGATGCCTTTATGGTAATGTACAGACCGACCTTAAAGTTTGTGCAAAATGCAGATGCAGAAGATTTAAGGTTCTATTTAATTGATGCTTATGATAAATTTAAACTATTGCCAGCAGAGAAAAAAGTCTTACCATCGTTAAAAGTAAGTGAGATTAAGTAAATTGCATTTCATTGCTCACTTATAATTTATCTTATTTTGAAAAATTTAGCCTGTTTTTCTGTCTTTTTGTTAACGCTTACCGTAATTTTTAGCTTTAAAAGTGATGTTAGGCCAGTTGCTAAAAAGCAATCTGTTTTAGTTTTTTCGTTTACCAAAGGTTTCAGGCATTCGTCTATTGCAGATGGAATTGCAGCTATACAAAATTTAGGTAAAATCAATAAATTCGATGTGGATACTACCGAAGATGTGAAAAAATTTACCATTGAGAACCTGAAGAAATATACCACGCTAATTTTTTTAAATCCAACAGGCTCTGATGTTTTTAATGCGGAGCAAAAGTCTGCCCTAAAACAATACATTAATAATGGAGGGGGATTTTTGGGTATACATGCAGCGAGCGATTTTTGTTACGAATGGGAATGGTATGGCAAAATGGTAGGTGGATATTTCGAAAGCCATCCTAAGATTCAAAATGCAAAGTTAAACATTGTTGCGCCAACAAATAAATTGGTAAAAGATTTACCAGAGCCATGGTTGCATACAGATGAATGGTATAATTTTAAATCGTTCAATAAGGAGGTTAACGTTTTGATAAAGGTTGATGAAACTTCTTACCAAGGTGGTAATATGAAAAATGATCACCCAATTAGCTGGTACCATAAGTATGATGGTGGAAGGGCTTTTTACACCGCATTAGGGCATACCTCAGCATGTTACACCGATCCTTTGTTTTTGCAACATTTGTGGGCAGGGCTAAAATGGACTATGAATTAATTTTAGCTAACTAGATTAAAACGGAACATATTCAATGCTGAGAAAATCGGTTAGCTACGCATAAACAATATATTTGCCAAACTTTGCATTATTAAAAGCCATTGATATGATTAGAATAAATGACGAAACGTCTATAGAAGTATTGCAGGATATTAAGGTTGGGGATTTGGTAACCGATGGTTTTAGTAAAACTAGTTTGGTAGAAAGTATAGCAACTACCGATGATGGTTTGTATAAAGTTTACGAATTTTACCTCGTTACAGGAAGAGTAATTACAACAAAAAGGTAGTTAAGCTTTCTTTCTTACTAACCTATTCAAAGCAATTAATAACAATCCGATAAAAATAAAAGCAATTACCATTAAGCCAGAATTGAGCAGCACTTTTGGATAACCGATTTCGTTTACATTTAAGAATGGGTACGGATACCATTCCGTAAAATGGCCTCTGATTAAAGAATAGATCAGATAGCCGAATGGGAAATAAGCCCATGTTAATCCATCTATCCAATTCAGTTTGCCTCTTGGTGTAAAAATAAACCAATAAAAAACATAGAGTATAGGTACAGCTACATGTAGTAGATTATCAACAATAAGTTGCCAGCCTGTAGGTTGCCAAATGCCACGCAATACAAAATTATAAACCAAGCCAACAATAAATATGTAAAGTGCAATGGCAGATTGTACTTTTACTGAGGAAAAGTATTTGCCTAAACTACTATTTGGTGTTGCCAAAGTAAAGGTTAGGCTTATCGCTACTAAAAAATTACTGAGAATAGTAAAATAGCTAATAAAGTTAAAGAAACTGCCTTCGGTAATGATAAGCTGTAATACTACCGCAAACCAGCTTAGTGCTGCCAAAAATAAAGTTGATGCCTTTTGCCAATTGTACAGGGAAGTTGATGACATTGCGAAAACTTTAATCTATCTCACTAAGATAATATTTTATCAGAAAATTATTTACTTCTGCACAATAATTTTAACTAAGAGATAATTTTTTAACTTGTTTAATAGCTCAATTTAAGAATGGTTAGATTGTTGATGTTATTAGTGCTAATGTTAATATTACCTAGTAAATTAGCTTATTCTATTTACCAAATAATTAACTACTACATGAAAAAAATAATACTTTTTGCTGCGCTATCTATATGCACCTATGGGGTACAAGCGCAAAATCAACCTTTGTTTAATGCAAATTTAGAGGCTGCAACGGTTTACCGTAATGGAGTAGAATTAAACCATACGGTTAAAGTAAATTTGCCAGCAGGTTCTAGCGAGCTGATATTAGGGAACATAGCCAATAATATAGATCAAAATAGCATTCAGATCAGTACGCCTGCAAATGTTACCATCCTTTCTACAACATTTGTTAGAGATTATTTAAAGAATGAAAGTAAAAGTCCTGCTTATTTAAAAGTAGAGGATAGCTTGGATATTGCGAAAAGAGAACTTAACGCCATAGAAAATAAAAAAGCAGTTGATGAGAATTTGTTAGTTCTTTTAGATAAAAATCAAACAGTTGGAGGTACAGGAGGATTAAGTGTTGCCGAACTGATCAAGATGGCCGATTATTACAAAACAAAACAATTGGAACTTAAGAATAGTATTTATAACTATACTGTTTTGCAGCAGAAACAAATACAGAAGATTAGTAGATTACAGAAACAGCTTGCTGAACTCGGAGCAGATCAATCTGGAACAAAAGGGCAGTTGCTCATTCAAATTACGTCGAATGCAGCTATTAGTGGAGCGAGCTTTAACCTTAGTTATTTATCTCAAAGTGCTTATTGGACGCCTTTTTACGACCTACGTGCTGAAAATGTTTCGGCACCATTAAAAATCGTTTATAAAGCCAATGTAGTGCAGTTTACGGGTCTAGATTGGAAAAAGGTGAAGTTAAGTCTCTCTACTGGAAGCCCAACACAAAGTGGAACTGCACCTTTATTATCTGCTTGGTTTTTAAGGTTTGGTTCTGCAAATGAGGATTACAAAAAACAACAATATCAAAATACCATTCAAAGTTTAGAAAGAAGAGTGCCGGGATTGAAAAGTGAAGTGGCAGCAGATGTTATTGCGGTTAAGGATCAAAATCTTGCATCGCAAAGCACAAACGCACTCAACACTTCTTTTGATATTGATATCCCTTATGACATTGCATCCAACAGCAAACCGCATAGTGTGATATTGAATACCTATAACCAAGCTGTTAATTATAAATATTACAGTGTGCCAAAGTTAGAGGCAGATGCATTTTTGCTAGCAGAAATTACAAATTATGAACAGCTTAATTTATTGCCTGGCGAAGCAAACATCATATTTGAAAACACTTATGTAGGCAAGTCATACATTAGCCCTAATGCCACCACAGATACATTAAACCTGAGTATGGGTAGGGATAAAAAAATTATAGTAAAGAGAGAAAAGGTGATAGAGCAAAATGCCATTAAAACAATAGGAAGTAGTAAAAGGCAAACATTTACTTACGAAATTAGATTACGTAACGGCAAAAAAGACCCTGTAAATCTATTGTTGAAGGACCAATATCCTATATCAACAGATAAAGCTATTGAGGTTGAATTGCTTAATGCAGATGGCGCAGCGGTGAATGCAGAAACAGGTGTGCTTACCTGGAAACTAACCCTTCAGCCTGGCGTTACACAGAAAATTAGAATAAGTTATTCGGTAAAATATCCTAAAGATCAAAACATAGAGAATATGTAAGTTATTGATTGCTAGAAATATGTAGTTCATTTTTTTCTTTACTACTGTCACGATTATTTGTTTAATAGCGTTGTATCGTTTAAGTTGTTTTTGGTTAACAACAAATTTTAAATCTTAATAAAATGAAAAGGAATTTAATTTTTATAGGCTTACTAGTTTTTTCAATGATCTTTTCGGCCTGTGAAAAGGGTAAGATTGATAATTTGGATCAAATTAGTTATGGTTCGTCTTTTGGGATGTGTGTGGGTTATTGCAAAGATGAGTTGACCATTAACAATTCTAAAATGACATACTCCCAAATTCAGCATACACCAAAACCTGATACGAAGACTTGTACGCAACCAATTACAACTGAGGAAGTAGCAGTAATTAAAAACTTGCTTGATAGCGAAAAAATAGCAGCCTTGCCAGAGGTGATCGGTTGCCCAGATTGTGCAGATGGCGGTGCAGAATGGGTTGCCATTAATGCTGATGGTAAACCATATAAAATCACTTTTGAATACGGAAAGCCACCAAAGGAATTGGCAGCAGCAGTTGCTAAGCTTAAAACGCTAAAAGAATTGTTTAAAGATTGTAAGTAAGCATTGGTAGGCTTTAAAGCGAATTAATGTCTATAAATGCTATATAATTCTAATAATTCTATTAAATTTTGCTGAGATATTCTTTGCTTGCAACCTATTTGCTTTTTTTGGCGTCTACTTAAAAAAACTAATTATTATGAAAAAAATATCTTTATCAATATTAAGCTTAATTTGCTTTGCGAGCTGTAATTTAGTTCAATCAACAGCTGTTTTAATGAAAACTTCCTATTTGACGGAAGACCTTAAAACCGAAAGAAATATGTTGGATGTCAAAAAGAACGATATTTATAAAGTCACAACTATAATTGAATGTCCAACAGATCAAAAAGTTTTGTATAAAATTCAGAATATAATTAGGTACAAAGATGATTATGGAAATTGGATTAGCGAGGGCGGGAAATCAGCGGGGCATATTACAAGTTTAATTGCTAATCAAGAGGTGAGATCTGGAACAAGTTGGTCTTATAACATGAAATTCAAAACGCCTATAAAAGATGGAAAATTTATTGTTAAAGTGGGAGATTCGGTTATTCTCGCAAAAGTTTTAACTGGTAGAGATGTTGAAGTTGATTATGGCTTTCAACTACCTTAGCTAAAAATATTTCTTTACAATTTGACAACTAACTAATCGCCTTTTCTATAACGTTTAATTCGCGTCATAACTTATTGCTTTAGTTACATCAGAGGCGAGATGTTTAGTTTATCATGGTTTCTATTTGAGTTTCTTGCACAACCTTTCGTTCTGTAAACCCGATATTCGTGGAAAGCGAGTTTTTACGAGCTTGTAACATTAGTCCCAAAGGGATGCCTTTTTGGCACGGTGCTGGTTTAGCCATTGATTACTGACATTCGTTTTCTGGACAACATCATACTTGTCAAATCTCTAAGCTGTTGGGTATTAATTTGACAAAGTTTTTTAGTCTTTAAACTTTGACAAACTACTTGCAGGATGTTTAAATTTTGTCAAAGTAGGGGTAATGCAAGTGGTGTTTCTTTCACAGCCTTTAGTTCTCTAAACCCGATATTCGTGGATGCCGATTTAAGCATCTGTTTTTATTGTTTTATGGTATGCTTGCTTGTTGCACAGGTTTCATCGGCAGTAAAATTAGCGGGGCTGGTTTAGCCATTAAACACTAACCATTTTTTTCTGCTAAAACAACCAAGTATCAATTTGTTAATCATTTGCTAACCAAAATATAATGTAATTTTTTAGTTTGCTACATTGCTTAATTAGGCTGTTTGACTAGGAAAATGAAATATTTACCTTACTCATTATACATTAGTCTTTTAGCTTCGAAAAAAATCTCTGACAAAGGCTTGATTATCACAAAATAAGTTCATACTTTTGCAGTCCCTTAATGTGGCCTCGTTGTAGGCTGGCCATTAGGGAAGTTTTTAAATAAAATAGCAAAAACAAAAAGCAAGAAATGCCAACCATTCAACAATTAGTTAGAAAAGGTAGAGTAGCACTGGAGTTCAAGAGTAAGTCTCCGGCGTTGGACAGCTGTCCACAGCGAAGAGGTGTATGTACACGTGTATATACTACTACCCCTAAAAAACCAAACTCAGCAATGCGTAAAGTTGCCCGTGTACGTTTAACCAATGGAAAAGAGGTGAATGCCTATATTCCTGGAGAAGGTCACAACTTACAAGAGCACTCGATCGTGTTAATTCGTGGTGGTCGTGTTAAAGATTTACCAGGTGTACGTTACCACATTATTCGTGGTGCATTAGATACATCAGGTGTAGCTGGTCGTAACCAACGTCGTAGTAAATATGGTACTAAGCGTCCTAAACCAGGACAAGTAGCTGCAGCACCAACTAAAGGAAAGAAAAAATAATTAGGAGGAAACAGAAATGAGAAAATCAAAACCAAAAAAGAGAATTATTCTTCCTGATCCTAAGTTTAACGATGTTCAGGTTACAAGATTTGTAAACAATATGATGTTTGACGGTAAAAAATCTATCGCTTACTCTATTTTTTATGATGCAGTTGAAATAGCTGAGAAAAAAACTAGTGAGAACGGTTTAGAAGTATTTAAACGTGCTTTAATAAATATCAGCCCAGCAGTAGAGGTTAAATCTCGTAGAGTTGGTGGTGCAAACTTCCAAGTACCTACAGAGGTAAGACCAGACCGTAAAATTGCTTTAGGCATGAAATGGTTAATCACTTATGCTCGCAAACGTGGTGAGAAAACCATGAAAGAGAAATTAGCAGGTGAAATCGTTTCAGCAGCTAAAGGTGAAGGTGCAGCAGTTAAAAAGAAAGAAGATACGCATAAAATGGCTGAGGCTAACAAAGCGTTCTCTCACTTCCGTTTTTAATTAAATAAAGATACATAGATAAAAATATTACGCCGATTATTTAAATATAGATAATCGGTGTAATCATTTAAAAATCGTAGTAATCAAAAAATTATAATGTCAAGAGATTTAAAATTTACAAGAAATATTGGTATCGCTGCTCACATTGATGCGGGTAAAACTACAACAACTGAGCGTATCCTTTATTATGCTGGTGTTAGTCACAAAATTGGCGAGGTGCACGAAGGTGCTGCAACAATGGACTGGATGGCACAAGAGCAAGAGCGTGGTATTACCATTACTTCTGCTGCTACAACTGTTGGTTGGAAATACAGAAACCAAGATTATCACATTAATATTATCGATACACCAGGACACGTAGATTTTACTGTAGAGGTAAACCGTTCTTTACGGGTATTAGATGGTTTAGTGTTTTTATTCTCGGCGGTTGATGGTGTTGAGCCTCAATCTGAAACTAACTGGCGTTTAGCTAACAACTATAATGTTGCCCGTATCGGTTTTGTTAACAAAATGGACCGTTCTGGAGCTGACTTCTTAAAAGTTGTTGGTCAAGTTAAAAGCATGTTAGGTTCTAATGCAGTTCCATTGCAATTACCTATCGGTGCTGAAGATTCATTTAAAGGTGTGGTTGATTTAATTAACAACCGTGGTATTGTTTGGAATGAGCATGATAAAGGTATGACCTTTACCGAAGTGCCTATCCCAGAAGATATGTTAGATGAGGTTGCTGAGTGGAGAGAGAAATTACTTGAATCGGTAGCTGATTATGATGAGACTTTGATGGAGAAATTCTTCGAAGATCCTAACTCGATTACTGAGCGTGAAATTTTAGATGCTTTACGTGCAGCTGTATTAGATGCTAAAATTGTACCAATGGTTTGTGGTTCATCTTTCAAAAACAAAGGTGTACAAACTATGCTTGATTATGTGATGGAATTATTGCCATCGCCAATGGATAGCGAAGGTGTAATTGGAACTAACCCAGATACTGGCGAAGAAGTTTTACGTAAACCAAGTGAAAAAGAGCCTTTTGCAGCTTTAGCTTTTAAAATTGCAACAGATCCATTCGTAGGTCGTTTGTGTTTTATCCGTGTTTATTCGGGTAACTTAGAGGCTGGTTCTTACGTTTACAATGCTCGTTCTGAAAATAAAGAACGTATCTCTCGTATCTTCCAAATGCATGCTAACAAGCAAAATCCAATTCCTAATGTAGGTGCTGGTGATATTGCTGCAGTAGTAGGCTTTAAAGATATTAAAACTGGAGATACACTTTGCGAAGAGAAAAATCCAATCATCCTTGAATCAATGAACTTCCCTGAGCCAGTAATTGGTTTAGCAATTGAGCCTAAAACTCAAGCAGACGTTGATAAATTAGGTATGGCTTTAGGTAAATTAGCTGAAGAAGATCCTACATTTAGAGTTCAAACTGACGAAGAAACTGGTCAAACAGTAATTTCTGGTATGGGTGAGCTTCACTTAGATATCTTGATCGATCGTTTAAGACGTGAATTTAAAGTAGAGGTTAACCAAGGTGCACCACAAGTAGCTTACAAAGAAGCTATTTTCGGTACAACTCAACACCGTGAAACTTATAAAAAACAATCTGGTGGTCGTGGTAAATTTGCAGATATCCAAGTTGTTATTTCTCCAATTGATGCTGATTTCGAAAAAGGTGGTTTACAATTTGTAAACGAAATTACAGGTGGTTCAATTCCACGTGAATTTATTCCTTCTGTAGAGAAAGGTTTTGCTTCGGCAATGTCTAACGGTGTGTTAGCTGGTTATCCACTACCTGATATGAAAGTTCGTTTGATTGATGGTTCATTCCACGCAGTCGATTCAGATGCTTTATCATTTGAGCTTGCAGCTCGTATGGCATATCGTGAGGCTTTACCAAAATGTAAGCCTACTTTGATGGAGCCAATCATGAAAATCGAGATCTTAACCCCTGAAGAAAACATGGGTGATGTGATCGGTGATATGAACCGTCGTCGTGGTCAACTTTTAGGTATGGATACTCGTAATGGATCTCAAGTAATTAAAGCAACTGTGCCTTTATCAGAAATGTTTGGTTATGTAACTCAGTTACGTACAATCACTTCTGGACGTGCAACTTCTACAATGGAATTTGACCATTATGAAGCAGCACCTAAAAACGTACAAGATGAAGTAATTGCTAAATCTAAAGGTAAAGTTAAGTCAGAAGACTAATTTAGATAAAGGAACAAAGAGCAAGGATAAAAGATTTAGTCTTTATTCCTTGTTCCTTCATCCTTAATCAAAAAGATAAATCCGATTGCTTGTTATTAATAGCTCTAACAGGTGATCATAATTAAATAAAACATGAGCCAAAGAATCAGAATTAAATTAAAATCTTACGATTACAACTTGGTAGATAAATCTGCTGAGAAAATCGTTAAAACTGTTAAACCTACGGGTGCAGTAGTTAGCGGACCAATTCCGTTGCCAACAGAAAAGAAAATCTTCACTGTTTTGCGTTCACCACACGTAAACAAAAAAGCACGTGAGCAGTTTCAATTGTGTGCTTATAAACGTCTTTTAGATATTTATAGCTCTAACTCTAAAACTGTTGATGCATTGATGAAACTTGAATTACCTAGCGGTGTTGAAGTGGAAATCAAAGTTTAATGATTTTATAAGACAAATAAAAACCCCAATCTTTTAGGTTGGGGTTTTTTGTTCAAGTTAAGATTGAGAATTCTATTCTTAATTTAACAAGTAAACAAAATATGAAATTGATTGGCTTTAGCTGAAATGCTTATTTAGCTTGTTTAGCCCGAGAAATCATTGTTGAAGATTGTAATTAATAAAGCAATAGCTAGTAATTATATACATCACCTAATGCATTGCCAATATATTTATTGTTTCCAATCGTTACATCTCTGCCTAATTGAAAAGTTATTGCGTGACCCCCGCTATTGGAAATGCCGCTATTAGTTACTGTGCCATTTCCAGATTGAGGGAAACACTTGGCGCCAAAATGTATGGCTGATTTTACTTCATTTGCAGCACAATCGGACCTTGATGGACGAGAACCTGCGCCATCTATCATACAATAATTAAAAATACTGGGCGCACTGTTATCAAGTTCAATGCCAAACCAATATGCTTTGATGTTTGGCTCAAATCCTTGAAAAACTATAGGTAAATCTGCTGTGCCATTTGCTATAATTGCAGCGGTTGGATAATACATAATGTAAAAACCTGCATCTTTCGCAAATTGTAATCTGACTCCTGGATCGATAATTAGTTTGTCTCTTACTTCCATAAGCGTAGTAATGAGATAAGGAACATTTATTTTTTTTATGGTTACATCATATTTCGGTGCCCAAATGCCCGTAACTTCTATATAATCTTGCCCATTATTGTTATAACTGCTAAGCTCATCAAGACCACCGATATTGGAAACATGCAGTCTAAGTGGAGATTTTGTATTATCCTTAAATTTATTTTTTTCGAAAGAACGGAAAATTCCAAATGAATTAAGTGAACTACCATTGCTATCAGAAATTCCATATCCTAAATTATTTATGAAACTACAGTTTTTAATAGATATCTCGTACCAAAAACTATAAACGTTCTGTATAAATAGCCCAGCAGACATTTCACCACTACCTGCATCTCTCAGCGTTACATGTTCCCATTGGTTCTGTGAGTTTACCCCATTTAATGTTATCCCTTGCCAAGAACCCGGAACAGCAGATTTCCCTTGCAGTACGATGGGCTTTGCAGCTGTGCCAATCATTTTTAGTGCACCTGTGAAAAACCCATATGGATCACCTATTTCCATACCAGCGTCCTTTCCTTCAAATTGTATAGTTACACCTGGTTTTATAGTAATTATTTGGTCTTTAGTCCTGATTTTGCATCCAATGATATAATCAACACCTTCTCCTAAATCTTCGAACACATCTGGGACATTGTTACAATCAATGATTTTCGTTTCAGCTATTTTTTCTATTGGTTTTGGATCTTCTTTATTTTTCTTTTTACAGGAAATGGTAAGTATTAGGCAGAATAGAATAAAGCAGTTAATATGCTTTGGCATTATGTTTATCATTTAGGATTGAAGGATTTCAATTATGAGCCTAAGATAGGCTTCTGAACTATTGACTTAGGGCTATCGACTAACTACTTTCCCCTTGCTTTCATCTCTTCAATTATATTTCGTTCATCTTGTAGCTCTCTTGCTAGCTTACGTTGTTGCTCATTGGTTTTGGTTTTGTAAGCTTGGTATTCTGCAGAAACATCATCGTAAAGTTGTGTTCTGTGTTTTGCCTCCAAAATGCTTTTAGCAGATCTTGCAATAACCACAAAAAGTGCGATTGCCAATATGATGATAATAGACCAAACGATGATATTGTAGGTGCCTTTCGTAAATGAAATACCTAAAAATACAATTTCATTTAACTTAGCATTAGAGTCATTTAAAGAAGTTTCTTTTCCTGTTACTTCCTTTTGTAAATTGGCAACTGTTGTTTGTTGTGCTACAATTGTTTCCTTTGCCTTTTTTAATTCAGTCCTTTCTTTGCGCAAAGTATCGCTTACACTTTGCCAAACAGCATTTAGCCTAGCAGGATTTATTAATTTATAGCCATTCAAAGATTTAGATCGAGACAACATAAATTGATATTGCCCTCTCAAACTAAAATCGGTATTCTTAATGGTATCAACTGCTCTTGTTTGATAAGTTTGTCTTTTGGCAGTATAAGTTGTTGCTTTTGCAGGAGTTCTTTTAGCATTTGCAGGAGTCTGTGACCATGCATTTAGCACAAATAAGCTTAAAATTAAAGTGGAAGTAATTACGGATAACTTTTGTTTCATAGCAAATTATCATTTATAATTTAACAATTATAAACAAAAAATATTGTCTTTCCATTTTAAAGAGGAGCTAACAGGCAAGCCCAATGTAGTAAAATTACTATTTAATACACCTTTTTGGTAGTCTACTAAATGCAAAAATATTTAGGTTAAGCGGAGTAAGGAGGTATATTTGCAAGCATGACAGTGTTACTTTTTACCATTATAGTTTTAGTGGGAGCCTTTCTTGCTGGCCTAGTAGGTTCGCTAACGGGCTTGGGAGGTGGAGTAATCATCATTCCTTTATTAACATTAGGTTTAGGGGTTGATATTCATTACGCAATCGGTGCATCAATCATTTCAGTTATTGCAACTTCTTCTGGTTCTGCTGCTGCTTACGTAAAAGAGGGTATTACCAATGTTCGCATAGGTATGTTTTTAGAAATTGCAACGACTTTGAGTGCCATAGTAGGGGTGATAATTGCCACCTATATGGATGCAAATTACATTATTGTTGTTTTTGGATTGATTTTATTGTTTTCGGCCTTTATGATGTTGAAGAAAAAAATTGATCATTCTAATAATGAGAAGACGAGTGTTCTTGCCAATTATTTCAAGTTAAATGGCAGCTATCCAACCGAAGGTGGGGTTCAGCAATATGCGGTTCATCGTGTTATGGGTGGCTTTGCAATGATGTTTGTTGCGGGTACGCTTTCTGGCTTGCTGGGCATAGGCTCTGGGGCGCTAAAAGTAATAGGCATGGACAACATCATGAAAATTCCTTTTAAGGTCTCTACCACTACTAGTAACTTCATGATTGGGGTAACAGCAGCAGCCAGTGCCTTGGTTTATTTGCATAAAGGACAAATAGATCCAGCTATTGCCATGCCGGTAACCATCGGTGTAATTGCGGGTGCTACTTTAGGTGCTAAAATACTTATCAGAACAAAAACTGATAAATTAAAAGTGATTTTTGCAATTGTGGTTACCATTTTAGCATTGCAGATGATTTATAAAGGCTTAACAGGGAATGCATGAGTAAGCAGATTAAACATTATCTTGGAGATAAAGATGTTCAAATTATACTAGGTACATTACTTCGGGTGGGAGTATTAGTGTCAACTGCTGTTGTACTTTTAGGTGGGATAATTTTTATGGTCACACAAAGTAATCACATTGTTTCTTTCTCAGAGTTTAAACCAGAACAAGCAAAATTTTCTTCTGTCGCGGACATAATTAAGGGTTTAAAAACTTTCGATGGACTAGCGATCATTCAATTTGGGGTATTGTTATTAATCTTTACGCCGATAGCAAGAGTGGTTTTCTCGATTTTTAGTTTTTTAATGGAGAAAGACTACATGTATGTGATCATTGGGATAATTGTATTGTGCGTGATTATCACCAGTTTATACCTCGATGTAGCTCATTAAAGCACTTTTTGCAGCTATTGTGCTGTGCCTTAGAAAAATAAATGCAATTATTTGAAAAAATAATGAGCTAACTATTTGAAAATTAAGATTTCTTTCCTATTTTTGCCGTCCCTTAGCGGGGAATGTATATCCACCTTGAACGAAGCCCTACTGCTTCGATGGGTGTTAAATTTAAAATAGAAAATGTCAGGTATTATTGGAAAAAAAGTAGGAATGACCAGCATTTTTGACGCCGAAGGAAGGAATATTCCTTGTACGGTGATCGAAGCTGGACCTTGTGTTGTTACACAAGTTAAGACCGAAGAGAAAGATGGTTACGTATCAGTACAACTAGGATACGACGAAGCCAAAGAAAAAAACACTACCAAACCTTTAAAGGGTCACTTTGCGAAAGCAAACACTACTCCTAAACGCAAATTAGTTGAGTTTGAGCAGTTTGAAGAATCGTTAACATTAGGCGATACTGTAACTGTAAACATCTTTAACGAAGGCGATTTTGTTGATGTAGTTGGTACTTCAAAAGGTAAAGGTTTTCAAGGTGTAGTTAAACGTCATGGTTTTGGTGGTGTGGGTGGTCAAACTCACGGTCAGCACAACAGATTGCGTGCGCCAGGTTCATTAGGTGCTGCATCTTATCCAGCTCGTGTATTTAAAGGTATGCGTATGGCTGGAAGAACAGGTGGAGACAGGGTAAAAATTCAGAACTTACAAGTTTTGAAAGTTTATGCTGAGCAAAACTTAGTTGTAGTTAGTGGTTCCGTTCCAGGAGCTAAAGGTTCTTACGTAATCTTAGATAAGTAAGCAGATGGAAGTTAAAGTAGTAAACATTTCAGGAAAAGAGACAGGTGCCAAGGTGCAGCTTCCTGAGTCGGTATTTGGTGTTAAACCAAGCGACCACGCGATTTATTTAGATGTAAAGCAGTATTTGGCTAATCAACGTCAAGGAACTCACAAATCTAAACAACGTAACGAAATTGCAGGTTCTACCCGTAAATTATACAAACAAAAAGGTACAGGCGGTGCACGTGCCGGAAGCATTAAATCTCCATTGTTCAATGGTGGTGGTCGTGTTTTTGGTCCACAGCCAAGAGACTATAGTTTTAAATTGAACAAAAAGTTAAAATCATTAGCACGTAAATCTGCTTTAGCTTATAAAGCACAAGATAACAACGTGGTAGTATTAGAAGATTTTACTTTTGATAACATTAAAACTAAAAACTATATCAATTTGGTTAATGCATTAAACTTAGCCGATGAGAAAACACTATTAGTTTTACCTGCACAAAATAATAATATCTATTTATCAAGCAGAAACATTCAGAAAGCTAAAGTTATTACTGCAGCAGATTTAAATACATACGATGTATTAAATGCAGGCAAACTTTTGTTAACTGCAGATTCGCTTAAAACATTGGAGGAGGCATTTGCCAAGTAATATGGAAATTTTACAAAAACCAATATTAACCGAAAAAGCTTCTGCATTAACTGAAAAAGCTAATCGTTTTACTTTCAGAGTAGATCACAGAGCTAACAAGTTGCAGATTAAAGCAGCCATCGAAAAAATGTATGGAGTAAACATCGTAGCCTTAAACACAATGGTTGTTGTAGGTAAAATGAAGTCTAGAAATACAAAAGGTGGTATCGTATCGGGTCGTAGCCCGAAATTTAAAAAAGCTATTGTAACATTGAAAGATGGCGAAACAATAGATTATTACGCGAATATTTAATAAGAATTGAATAATTTATAACTATGGGCTTAAGAAAATTTAAACCAGTCACTCCGGGAACCCGTTTTAGGGTAGGCGCAAGCTTTTCGGAGATTACAGCAACCAAGCCCGAAAAATCATTGGTTGTATCTTCTAAGAAATCGGGAGGTCGTAACAATACAGGAAAGATGACAATGCGCTACATGGGCGGTGGTCACAAAAAATCTTATCGTTTAATTGATTTTAAACGCGATAAGTTTAACATTCCTGCAACAGTAGCTACTGTTGAGTACGATCCAAACCGTACCGCACGTATTGCATTATTGCACTACGCAGACGGAGAGAAGCGCTACATTATTGCACCTGAAGGGTTGCAAGTAGGACAAACTGTGCTTTCGGGTGATAACGCTACTCCAGAAGTAGGTAACACATTAACGTTGGCAAATATCCCTTTGGGATCTATCATCCACAACTTGGAAATTCAACCAGGTAGAGGAGCTCAATTGGCACGTAGTGCTGGTGCTTATGCACAATTAGCAGCTAGAGATGGTAGATATGCTACAATTAAAATGCCATCAGGTGAAGTAAGATCTATCTTAGTAACTTGTTTAGCAACAATTGGCGCAGTATCTAACTCAGATCACGCTAACGAAGTATTAGGTAAAGCAGGCCGTAGCCGTTGGTTAGGTCGTCGTCCTCGTACTCGTCCGGTAGCGATGAATCCTGTGGATCACCCGATGGGTGGTGGTGAAGGTCGCTCTTCAGGAGGTCAGCCTCGTTCAAGAAACGGTGTTTACTCTAAAGGCTTCAAAACCCGCTCACTTAAAAAATACTCAAATCGTTTCATCATAGAGAAAAGGAAGAAATAATGGCTCGTTCGATAAAAAAAGGACCTTATATTGACCATAACGTAGAGAAAAAAGTAGTCTCTATGAATGATTCAGGCAAGAAGTCTGTGATCAAAACTTGGTCTCGTAGATCAATGATATCACCAGATTTTGTTGGTCATACATTTGCAGTACATAACGGAAATAAATTTATTCCGGTATACGTAACAGAAAACATGGTTGGTCACAAGCTGGGAGAGTTTGCTCCAACCAGAACATTTAGGGGTCACTCTGAAAAGAAAAAATAATTAAGAGATGGAAGCATTAGCGAAATTAAACAATTGTCCAACCTCACCACGTAAAATGCGTTTGGTTGTAGATCTTATCAGAGGTGAGCGTGTTGAGAAAGCATTAAGCATTTTGAAATTTACCAACAAAGAAGCTGCGATAAGAGTGGAAAAACTATTATTATCAGCAATCAAAAACTGGGAAGCTAAAAATGAAGGTTCTCGCCCTGAAGAAAACCAATTATACGTGAAAACGATAATGGTAGGCGGTGGTCGTCAATTAAAAAGATTAAGACCAGCTCCTCAAGGTCGTGGTTATAGAATACGTAAGCGTTCTAACCATGTTACTTTGGTAGTAGATAGTAAAAACGTTGAAACTCAAACTAATTCATAAACATGGGACAAAAAGCAAATCCAATAGGCGCCAGATTAGGGATCATCAGAGGATGGGATTCTAATTGGTTCGGAGGCAACAACTATGCTGATAAATTAGTTGAAGACGAAAAAATAAGAAAATATCTTTCTGCACGTATTGCAAAAGGTGGTGTAGCTAAAGTTGTAATTGAGCGTACGTTAAAACGTATCACAGTTACTATCCACACAGCTCGTCCAGGTATTGTAATCGGTAAAGCAGGTGCTGAGGTTGATAAAATCAAAGAAGAGTTAAAGAAATTGACTAAAAAGGAAATTCAAATTAACATTTTTGAAATTAAACGTCCAGAACTTGATGCACAATTAGTTGCAGAAGGTGTTGCAAAACAACTTGAGGCTAGAATCTCATTCCGTAGAGCAATGAAAACTACTATCGCCTCAACCATGCGTATGGGTGCAGAAGGTATCAAAATTATGACTTCAGGTCGTTTAGGTGGTGCTGAGATGGCTCGTAGCGAACAGTATAAAGAAGGAAGAATTCCTTTGCATACTTTCCGTGCAGATATTGACTATGCATTAGCAGAAGCTTTAACTACTTATGGTAAGATAGGTGTTAAAGTATGGATCTGTAAAGGTGAAGTTTACGGTAAACGTGATCTTTCTCCAAACATCGGTGCTACGAGCAATGCTCCAGGTAAAGGTGGCGACAGACCTCAAGGTGCTTTTGGTAGCAGAGATGGCGGTAGAGACAACAGAGGCGGCGGAGACAGAAGGAATGACAAACGCCCAGGTGGTGGTCGTCCGGGTCAAGGCGGTGCTGGTGCTGGAAGAGATAATAAAGGTGGTGGTGCCAACAGAGGTCCACGCAAATAGTTAACAAGATCGTTTAACGATAATATTAAAATAAAATGTTACAGCCAAAAAGAACGAAGTTCAGAAAGATGCAAAAAGGCAGAATGAAAGGTTTAGCAACTCGTGGTGCTGAATTGTCATTCGGTTCTTTCGGGATTAAATCTTTAGAGGCAACTTGGATTACAAGTCGCCAGATAGAAGCAGCCCGTATTGCGGTAACTCGTTTCATGAAACGTGAAGGTCAAGTTTGGATTAGAATATTCCCGGATAAACCGGTAACTAAAAAACCAGCTGAGGTACGTATGGGTAAAGGTAAAGGTGCTCCAGAATATTGGGTAGCTGTAGTTAGACCTGGACGTATAATTTTTGAAGCAGAAGGTGTGCCTTTAGAAATCGCTAAAGAAGCATTAAGATTAGCAGCTCAAAAATTACCAATTCAAACAAAATTTGTAGTACGTAGAGATTACGTAGAAGCATAAAAAAGTTTAGGGATCAATGTTGTAAATAACTTGTTGTTATAACCGCTAGACCCAAACATAAAAATTAATAAAATGAAGAACTCAGAAATCATAGGGCTTTCACAAGAAGAACTAGTAGCTAAGATTGCAGAAGAAAGAGAAAACTTAGTAAAGTTAAAATTTGCACATACAATTTCGGCTATAGAAAATCCTACCCGTATCAATAAGGTAAGAAAAGATATCGCCCGATTAAACACTGAATTGACTAAGCTTAAAGCTCAGTCTGCAACTGAAACTAAATAACTTTAGAGTCGAAATGGAAAGACAATTAAGAAAAACAAGAACCGGGTTGGTGGTAAGCAACAAGATGGATAAATCTGTTGTTGTAGCGGTTGAGCGTAAAGTGAAACACCCGATCTATGGTAAGTTTGTTAAGAAAACTACCAAATTTATGGCTCATGACGAAAAGAACGAATGTGGTATCGGTGATACTGTATTAATTCAAGAAACTCGTCCGCTGAGTAAAAACAAGAACTGGAGATTAGTACAAATTTTAGAAAGAGCTAAATAAGATGGTACAACAGGAATCACGATTAAACGTAGCCGACAATAGCGGCGCAAAACAAGTATTGGTTATCCGTGTACTTGGTGGAACTGGCAAAAGATATGCTTCTATAGGTGACAAAATTGTTGTTACTGTAAAAAGCGCTTTGCCATCTGGTAACATTAAAAAAGGAACAGTTTCTAAAGCAGTTGTAGTAAGAACCAAAAAAGAAATCAGACGTAAGGATGGTTCTTATATTCGTTTTGATGATAATGCAGCAGTATTGTTAAATGCACAAGACGAGCCACGTGGTACACGTATTTTTGGCCCGGTTGCGAGAGAACTGCGTGAAAAACAATTCATGAAAATTGTATCATTAGCACCGGAGGTATTATAATATGAAAAATAAAGTAACACAAGCCAAAGCAAAAATCCGTAAAGGAGATTTAGTAAAGGTTATAGCTGGCGATTCAAAAGGCCAACAAGGTAAAGTACAAGAAGTACTTGTTGCCAAAAGTAGAGTTGTAGTAGAAGGTATCAACCTTGTATCTAAACATACTAAACCAAATGCTGCTACACCAAATGGTGGTATAATTAAAAAAGAAGCTGCTCTTCATATTTCTAACGTACAGTTGGTTGATCCAAAATCTGGTAAAACTACTCGTGTTGGTCGTAAATTAAACGCCGACGGAAAATTAGTTAGAGTTGCTAAAATTTCAGGGGAGGAAATCAAATAATGGCATACGTACCAAGATTAAAAAGTAAATATAAAGAGGAAATTGTAACTGCTCTTAAAGATAAGTTCAATTACAAAAGCATTATGCAAGTTCCTAAGTTGCAAAAAATTGCCATCAACCAAGGTGTTGGCCGTTATTCTGTAACTGATAAAAAAGTTATGGATAGCTCTATCTTAGAAATGAGCACTATCGCTGGTCAACAAGCTGTAGGTGCAAAATCTAAAAAAGATATCTCAAACTTTAAATTACGTAAAGGTATGCCAGTTGGTGTAAGAGTAACTTTACGTGATAATAACATGTATGAGTTCTTAGACAGATTAATTTCTGTAGCTTTGCCTCGTATCCGTGATTTCAAAGGTATCAATGATAAAGGATTTGATGGAAAAGGTAACTACACTTTAGGTATTACTGAACAAATCATTTTCCCAGAGATCAACATCGACAAAATCAGTAAGATTTTAGGTATGGATATTACATTTGTAACATCTGCTACTACTGATGTTGAAGCATTAGAACTTTTAAAACAATTTGGATTACCATTTAAAAATCAAAAAACAGAGCAATAATGGCAAAAGAAGGAGTAAAAGCTCGCGAAGTTAAGCGCCAAAAATTGGTTGCTAAATATGCAGACAAACGTGCAGCATTAAAAGCTGCAGGCGATTACGAAGGATTAGATAAGTTACCAAAAAACTCATCAGCAGTACGTTTACACAATCGTTGTAAATTAACTGGTCGTCCTCGTGGTTACATGCGTACATTTGGTATCTCAAGGGTAACGTTCCGCGAAATGGCTTTAGACGGCAAAATTCCAGGAGTTAGAAAAGCTAGCTGGTAATTAAGAAGTTATAAATTTTGAGTTATAAGTTGTAAGTTGTATTTTTGCAACCCTTACAGCTTATAGCTCATTAGTATATAACAACATTTAGAATTTTAACCGATAGCAGGTCCTTAAGCCCGGTGGCAAATGGGATACCACTATCACAACTCAATCATAATGAATACAGATCCAATCGCAGATTATCTGACAAGAGTGAGAAATGCCATTAAGGCAAATCACAGAATTGTAGAAATTCCTGCATCAAACCTTAAAAAGGAAATTACAAAAGTACTTTTTGACAAAGGTTACATCGCAAACTACAAGTTTGAAGACACTAATGCTCAAGGCATTATCAAAATTGCTTTAAAGTATAATGCAATTACAAAAATCTCGGCAATCCGTACGTTAACACGTATCAGCAAACCAGGTTTAAGACAATACGCTGGTGTAGAAAATATGCCAAGAGTATTAAATGGTTTAGGTATCGCAATCTTATCTACTTCTAAAGGTGTAATGACTGATAAAGAAGCAGCCAAATTAAACATTGGCGGTGAGGTATTGTGTCACGTTTATTAATTAGGAGGATAGCACAATGTCAAGAATAGGAAAGAATCCAATCAACGTACCTGCTGGTGTAACTATAACTGTTTCTAAAGATAATTTAGTAACTGTTAAAGGTCCAAAAGGAGAGTTGTCTCAACAAGTAGATGCAGATATCGCAGTAACACAAGAAGATGGTGTTTTAACTGTAACCCGTCCAACTGAACAAAAAAGACATAAAGCCCTACACGGTTTATATCGTTCTTTAATCAACAACATGGTTGTTGGTGTTACAGATGGTTTTAAAATTGAACAAGAATTAGTAGGTGTAGGTTACCGTGCAACTAACCAAGGTAATACTTTGGATTTAGTTTTAGGTTATTCTCACCATTACGTATTCCAGTTACCAACAGAAATTAAAGTAACCACTACATCAGAAAAAGGTCAGACTCCTAAAATCATTTTAGAAAGTATTGATAAACAATTGATTGGTCAAGTTGCAGCGAAAATCCGCTCGTTACGTACTCCAGAGCCTTATAAAGGTAAAGGTATCAAGTTTGTTGGTGAAGTGTTAAGAAGAAAAGCAGGTAAATCAGCTTCTAAAAAATAATTAAAATGGCAGGAAAAAAATTATCTCGTAGAGATCGTATCAAAAAAGGTATCAGAAAAAGACTTACTGGTTCTGAGAGCCGTCCACGTTTATCAGTTTATAGAAGCAATAAAGGTATTTATGCTCAAATCATCAATGATGTAACTGGTAATACAATAGTTTCAGCATCATCTTTATCTAAAGATTTTACTGGCACAGGAAACAAATCTGATCAGTCTATCGCTGTAGGCAAGTTAATTGCTGAAAAAGCTATCGCAGCTGGTGTTAAAGAAGTTGTTTTCGACAGAAATGGTTACTTATACCATGGTCGTGTTAAATCGTTGGCAGAAGGTGCTCGCGAGGCTGGTTTAGTATTTTAATCTAAGAAATAGGATAAGATGTCAACTATCAATATAAAAAGAGTTAAGACTAGCGAAATCGAATTGAAAGATCGTTTAGTTAGCATACAACGTGTTGCCAAAGTAACCAAAGGTGGTCGTACTTTCAGCTTCTCGGCCATTGTGGTTGTTGGAGATGAGCAAGGTGTTGTTGGTTATGGTTTAGGTAAAGCCAAAGAGGTTACTGAAGCAATTGCAAAAGGAATTGATGATGCTAAAAAGAACTTAGTTAAAGTTCCAATTTTGCATGGTACTGTTCCTCATGAGCAAATCGGTAAATTCTCTGGAGGTTTTGTTTTAATCAAACCAGCTGCAGTTGGTACCGGAGTAATTGCTGGTGGTGCAATGCGTGCAGTATTAGAGAGTGCTGGTATACATAACGTATTGGCAAAGTCAAAAGGTTCATCAAACCCACATAACGTGGTAAAAGCAACAGTAGATGCTTTAACTAAAATGCGTGATGCTTATACAGTAGCACAGCACCGTGGTGTGGATTTAAACAAAGTTTTTAACGGATAATATCATGGCTAAAATTAAAATTACCCAAGTAAAAAGCATTATCGATAGAAGCGAGCGCCAAAAAAGAACGATGAAAGCTTTAGGTTTAACTAAAATGAACCAAAGTGTAGAAGTTGAGGCTAACGCTGCCATTATTGGGATGGTAAGAAAAGTTAATCACTTAGTAGCTATAGAGACTGTTTAAATGAATTATAGAATGATTGAATGAGCGGGTGTTTTTAACATGCAATCGTTCAATCTTTTCGTCATTTAAATTTCAAACAAATTTATTTATCGTTGTCCCTGATTAGTGAAAGCGAAGGGCAACACAAAAGTTTAAAAAATGAACTTAAGTAATTTAAAACCTGCAGCAGGTTCTGTAAAAAAAGTTAAAAGAATTGGTCGTGGTCAAGGTTCTGGTCGTGGTGGTACATCCACTCGTGGTCATAAAGGAGCTGGTTCACGTTCTGGTCACAAAACTAAAATTGGTTTTGAAGGTGGTCAAATGCCTTTACAACGTCGTGTGCCTAAGGTTGGTTTCAAACCAATTAACCGTACAGAATATGTAGGAGTTAACTTAGATGTGCTACAAGGTTTAGCAGAAAGATTTAACTTAACTACTATTGATTTTGCTGCTATACAAGAGCATGGTTTAGCTTCAAAAAATGATTTAGTGAAAATCTTAGGTCGTGGTGAAGTTAAAGCTAAATTAGAAGTTACAGCTCATGCTTTTTCTGCAACAGCACAAAAAGCAATCGAAGCTGCTGGTGGCTCAATTGTAAAATTATAATTAATGAAGAAGCTATTTACTACTTTCAGTAATATTTGGAAAATACAAGAATTAAAAGAACGTATTTTATTTACGTTAATGATTCTTGTTATTTACAGGTTCGTTTGTCAAGTGGTTCTACCAGGTGTAGATCCTGCTCAGTTAGTGAATACCGAAAAAACTGGTCTATTAGGTTTGTTAGATATGTTTGCTGGTGGTGCTTTTTCTAAAGTATCAATTCTAGCATTAGGTGTAATGCCGTATATCTCTGCATCCATTGTGGTACAGCTATTAGGTATTGCAGTACCTTCTTTCCAGAAAATGCAAAAAGAAGGTGAGAGTGGCAGAAAAAAATTAACACAAATTACCCGTTACCTAACAGTAGCTATTACAGCTGTACAAGCAGTTGGCTACGTTAAAACTCAAGTTCCTGAAAATGCCATAATGATAGATCATACGATGTTCTACATTTTAGCTGGCTTTGTTTTAACGGCAGGTACTTTGTTTGTAATGTGGTTAGGTGAGAAAATAACGGATAAAGGTTTAGGTAACGGTACATCAATCATCATTATGGTTGGTATTATTGCTCGTTTACCTATTGCAATTCAACAAGAGGTATCTTCTAAAATCGCTGGTAATAATGGTGGTTTAATTATGATCTTCTTAGAAATTGTAGCCTTATTTGCTGTTGTTATGTTTACAATTTTAATTGTACAAGGTGTACGTAAAGTACCTGTACAATATGCTAAAAGAATTGTAGGTAATAAACAAGTAGGTGGTGTTAGGCAATATATTCCATTAAAGGTTAACGCGGCAGGTGTTATGCCGATCATTTTTGCGCAAGCATTAATGTTTATTCCAAATGCATTAATTGGAGTTTTTCCTAAGTTAACAGATAGTTGGTTGCATTCTTATACGGATATTACCTCTTTAACTTATAGCTTAACATTTGCATTCTTAATTATTGCATTTACATTCTTTTATACTGCAATAACAGTAAACCCAACTCAAATGTCTGATGACATGAAGAAAAATGGTGGTTTTATTCCAGGTATTAAACCAGGTTTAGCTACCTCTTCATTTATTGATGATGTAATTTCTAAGATTACTTTTCCAGGATCGTTGTTCTTGGCATTGATTGCAATCCTTCCATCGTTTGCAGTTAAAGTTGGTATTCAGCAAGAATTTGCACATTTCTTTGGAGGTACATCATTATTAATTTTGGTGGGTGTAGTATTAGATACTTTGCAACAAATTGAAAGTTATCTATTAATGCGTCACTATGATGGTTTAATGAAAACTGGTAGAGTTACTGGCCGTTCGGGTATCCCTGCAGCAGGTAGTACTACAACAGGAGCAGCATTATAAGAAATGATTGAATTATAGCATGATGGATGTTTTGAAACATTTATTATGCTATAATTCCTTCCTTCAAAAACAATAAACATGTCTAAAATTTATTATAAATCTCCGGAGGAGGTTGAATTAATAAGGGAAAGTTCTTTACTTGTTTCAAAAACTCTTGCAGAAGTTGCAAAGATCATTGCTCCAGGTGTAACTACTATCGCATTGGATAAATTAGCTTACGAATTTATTAACGATCATGGAGCAATCCCTGCGTTTTTAAATTATGGTGGTTTTCCCTATTCGTTATGTATATCTCCTAATGATCAGGTAGTACACGGTTTTCCAAGTAAATATGTAATTCAGGAAGGAGATTTAATCTCTGTTGATTGCGGTGTAATCAAAAATAATTTCTTCGGAGATTCTGCTTATACATTTGCTATTGGAGAGATTGATGCTGAAAGGCAAAAACTAACCAAGGTTACGCAAGAGTGTTTGAACTTAGCTATAGAAAAGGCAGTTGTAGGTATGCGTGTTGGAGATATTGCTTTTGCAGTACAAAACCATGCAGAAACAAATGGTTTTGGTGTAGTTAGAGAACTGGTAGGGCATGGTGTTGGAGTTAAACTTCACGAGAAACCAGAAGTGCCAAATTATGGCAAAAGAGGTAGTGGAGTGAAATTAGAAGAAGGAATGGTAATTGCTATTGAGCCAATGATTAATGCAGGAACAGCTGGCGTTAAATTTTGGTCTGATGGATGGACAGTTACTACTAAAGACAATAAGCCTTCGGCACATTTTGAACATACGGTTGCTATCAAAAAGGGAAAGGCAGATGTATTATCAACTTTTTCACTAATTGAAGACATTTTAAAAGGATCAGAAATGGTCAAATAATTCTTGATTGAAATTGACAGAACTAGTATTGAAAAATAGTGTGTTCTAGCTGTAATCAAGAAAATAAAAATAAACAGATAAAAAAAGTAAAAAAGTAAAAATTTTTATTTAATTTTGCAACCCTGTTTAATAGCAGCTAATTAAGTAAAAATCAATATAATATGGCTAAACAAGCCTCAATTGAACAAGACGGAGTAATAAGAGAAGCGTTATCTAATGCTATGTTTCGGGTTGAGCTCGAAAATGGACATGAGATCATTGCTCACATTTCAGGTAAGATGAGGATGCATTACATCAAAATTCTTCCTGGAGACAAAGTTAAATTAGAGATGTCGCCTTACGATTTGTCAAAAGGCAGGATTACTTATAGATACAAATAAAATGAAAGTTAGGTCATCAATTAAAAAACGCAGCGCTGATTGCAAGATTATTCGTCGTAAAGGTAAACTTTACGTTATTAACAAGAAAAATCCGAAATTCAAGCAACGTCAGGGATAATTAAAACATTGGAACGAATTCGTACAACGGTGGCCCGCCGTTCGGTCGTTCATATTCACAACAATTTATAAATATGGCAAGGATTTCAGGTATTGATTTACCAAGAAACAAAAGAGGTGAAATTGGACTAACTTACATTTTTGGTGTAGGTAGAAAAACTGCTCAGAACATTTTAACTGAAGCTGGTATCGATTTCAATAAAAAAGTGCAAGATTGGTCTGATGATGAGTTATCAGCTATCCGTACAATCATTAATGATGGTATTAAAGTAGAAGGTGCTTTACGTTCAGAAGTTCAATTGAACATCAAACGTTTAATGGATATTGGATGCTACCGTGGCTTACGTCATAGAAAAGGTTTACCTGTTCGTGGTCAACGTACAAAAAACAACTCTCGTACTCGTAAAGGAAAGAGAAAAACAGTTGCTAACAAGAAAAAAGCTACTAAGTAATTGATAGATATGAGATAGGAGATTTGAGATGTGAGAAAGCATTTCAGAAATCTATCTAAATCTGGAATAAAAAGATAAAAATTAGGATAGGAGTGCCGAGTTTGAGAAAATCTCATATCTCAAGTCTCTTATCTAAAATCTAAAAAAGAAAATGGCTAAAAGTAAAAAAGTTACCAAAAAACGTATTGTTGTAATTGAGCCTGTAGGTCAGGCACACATCAATGCTACGTTCAACAACATCATCGTTACTTTAACAAACAACAACGGTCAGACTATTTCATGGTCTTCAGCTGGTAAAATGGGTTTTAAGGGTTCTAAAAAGAATACTCCATACGCTGCTGGACAAGCTGCATCTGATTGTGGTAAAGTAGCATTCGATTTGGGTTTACGTAAGGTAGAAGTATTTGTAAAAGGTCCGGGTTCTGGCCGTGAGTCTGCAATCAGAACTTTACAAGTAGCTGGTATCGAAGTAACGTCTATTAAAGATATTACTCCACTTCCGCACAACGGATGTCGTCCACCTAAGAAAAGAAGAGTTTAATTAATCATTTTTTAAAGCTAAGAGTCTCCTGATTAAAGTTGGGAAGATACTTTAAAATCAAAAACAACACATGGCAAGATATACCGGACCAAAGTCCAAAATCGCCCGTAAGTTCAGAGAGCCAATTTTCGGTCCTGACAAAGTATTAGACAGAAAAAACTATCCTCCAGGCCAACATGGCGCTTCTAAAAGAAGAGGAAAACAATCTGAGTACGCAGTACAGTTAATGGAAAAACAAAAAGTAAAATACACTTATGGTGTGTTAGAAAAACAATTCCGTAACTTGTTTACTAAAGCTTCTGCACGTGAAGGTATCACAGGTGATAACTTGTTACAATTGTTAGAAGCACGCTTAGATAATACAGTATACAGACTAGGTATTGCTCCAACCCGTTCAGGTGCACGTCAATTGGTTAGCCACAAACACGTAACTGTAAATGGTGAGGTTGTCAATATTCCATCATATCAATTAAGAGCTGGAGATGTTATCGCAGTACGTGATAAATCTAAATCATTAGAGGCAATCACAAATTCTGTAGCAGGAAGAGTAATCAATAAATTTAATTGGTTAGATTGGAATGCAAGTGAGTTAAGCGGTAAGTTTTTAGCTTATCCTCAACGTGATGAGATCCCAGAAAACATTAAAGAGAACCTTATAGTAGAGTTATACTCTAAGTAATAGATTTGGTTAAAGCCCTAGTGGCTTTAACTTTTTTACGTTACACAACATTAATAACGATCTAAAAACATTATAAATGGCAATTTTAGCATTTCAGAAACCCGATAAGGTAATCATGCAGAAATCAACTGATTTCGATGGTCAATTTGAATTTCGTCCTTTAGAGCCCGGTTTCGGTGTAACAATTGGTAATGCCTTAAGAAGAATTTTACTTTCTTCTTTAGAAGGTTTTGCTATTACAAGTATTCGTTTTTCAGGCGTTTCTCACGAGTTTTCTACCATGAAAGGTGTTGTAGAAGATTTAACTGAAATCATCCTTAACTTAAAACAAGTTCGTTTTAAGAAGGTTGGTGATTCTGGAGATTCAGAAAAAGTATTTATCATTGTAAACGGTCAAGATCAATTCTTAGCTGGTGATATTACAAAATTCTCTAACAATTTTGAGGTTTTAAACCCTGATTTTGTGATCTGTAACATGGAAAAAACAGTTACTTTAGAGGTAGAATTAACTATCAATAAAGGACGTGGATATGTACCTGCAGAAGAGAACAAAATTACTGATACAGTAGTTGGTGTAATTGCAATCGATTCGATTTTTACTCCAATGAAAAATGTAAAATACACGATTGAAAACTATCGTGTTGAGCAAAAAACAGATTATGAGAAACTAATTTTAGATATTTCTACTGATGGTTCAATCCACCCAGAAGAAGCTTTGAAAGAAGCAGCTAAGATTTTGATCCAACACTTTATGTTATTCTCTGATGAAAACTTGGTGTTAGAATCTCAAGCTAAAGAAGAAACTAAAGAAGTTGATGAAGAAATTTTACATATGCGTAAAATTCTTAAAACTGAGTTGGTTGATTTAGACCTTTCTGTACGTGCATTAAACTGCTTAAAAGCGGCTGATATTCGTACTTTGGCTGATCTAGTATCTTACGATGTTGCTGACATGTTAAAATTCAGAAACTTCGGTAAAAAATCTTTAACAGAAATTCAGGAATTGGTAAAATCTAAACAATTATCGTTTGGAATGAACCTTTCTAAATTCAAGTTAGACGAAGAATAAAAACGTTATATGTTATAAGTGGTACGTTATACGTAAAACTTACAATTTACAACGTAAAACTTTAATTATTCACTGTGTATAATTCCCTCAGATTAATTTCAAAGAGACGGTATACACTTTACAAAACAAAAAATGAGACACGGTAAAAAACACAACCATTTAGGCAGAACTACATCGCACAGAAAAGCTATGTTGGCAAATATGGCTTCATCTTTGATTAAACACAAGAGAATTTCAACAACATTAGCTAAAGCTAAAGCTTTACGTGTTTATGTTGAGCCTCTTATTACTAAATCAAAATTAGATACTACACACTCTCGTCGTACGGTATTTTCTTACTTACAAGACAAAGAAACGGTTACAGAATTGTTCCGTGATGTAGCTCCAAAAGTTGCTAATCGTCCAGGTGGTTATACTCGTATTATCAAATTAAACAATCGTTTAGGTGATAATGCTGAGATGGCATTAATTGAGTTAGTTGATTATAACGAAGTTTACGGAAAAGATACTGCAGCTGAAGAAAAGAAAACTACACGTAGAGGTAGAAGTAAAGCTAAAAAAGCTGATGCTCCTGCTGCTGAAGCGAAAGCTCCAAAAGCTGAAGCCGTAGTTGAAGAAGCTGAAGTAGTTGAAGAAACTCCTGCAACAGAAGAAGCAACTCCTGAAGCACCAGCTGCTGAAGAAGAGGCTCCAAAAGCATAAAGTCCGATAATTATTGGATCTCCCCTAAAAGGAGGCTTTAGATAAAATTAGACCCTTTAGGATTTTCCTAAAGGGTTTTTTGTTAGCTATCAAATCGTTAATTTAATTGATGTATTTTTGAAATCAATTCTTAATTATGAGCAATACCGAAACTTTATCCAAATTCAGCAATATTTTGAAAACCAGCATAGCTGACAAAAACCTTGTGAAATTTTCTTTAGGCAATTACCAGGGAAACGATAAAGATTTAAAGAATGTTTACATCAAATTAGTAAAGATTAAAAGAATCGATATGTTATCTTTTAATTATCGCTATAAAACAAGAGATATTTTTAAAAATTTATCAATTGATGACGGGTCAAAACTAATTATCAACTTTTTAAGTAACGATTTTAAGATTGGTACTTTGTTTACGGTTGAGCAAGAAATAATCATAGAGCATGATAAAAAGAATGTCATCAAACTTAGAGAAAGGTTTTTTAACACCAAGCTCCAACCTAGCTTAACACATGATAAAGAGAAAAAACGCTTAATCAAACCTAGTAATAATCCTTATTTGCATGCTTTAAAAATTACAGATGCTGAAGGCAATGTTTTTAAAAATGCACAAGATAAGTACAAACAAATCAATCAATATATCGAAATTTTAAGTTCGTTGATTAAAGAATTGCCAGCCGGAACGATAAAAAATGTAGTTGATATGGGTTCTGGTAAAGGTTATTTGACTTTTGCTTTGTATGATTATCTTCATCAACAATTGAACTTAAAAGCTAAGGTAACAGGAGTAGAGTTTAGAGAAGATTTAGTTAAACTTTGTAATGACATTGCCAAACAAGCTAATTTCGAACAACTGCATTTTGTTGAAGGGACTATACAAGATTATAACGTTAAAGAAATTAATTTATTGATTGCACTACATGCATGCGACACTGCAACCGATGATGCCATTTTTAAAGGCATAAAAGCGGGTGCTGAGTTAATTGTTGTGGCTCCTTGTTGCCACAAACAGATTAGAAGAGAAATTGAAAAACATAAATTGAAAAATCATGTTTCGTTCTTAACAAAATATGGGATTTTCTTAGAACGTCAAGCAGAAATGGTTACTGATGGAATTAGGGCTTTAATTTTAGAGTATTATGGTTACAAAACCAAAGTATTTGAATTTATATCTGATGCACACACGCCGAAAAATGTTTTGGTGGTGGGAGTGAAACCCTTAAATCCCCTAAAGGGGACTTCGGAAGTGAAGCGTAGAGAGGAGATTTTACAAAAAATTAAAGATACCAAAGCTTATTTTGGGATTGATTATCATCATTTGGAAAGATTATTGAATATTTAGTATATAATGAAACGGAATAAATTTTGGAGTACAAAACTATTGTTAATAGCTGCCTTGCTGTTTTCGGTTGCTTCATGTGAGCCTAAAAGATTAAGAGAAGCAGTTTTTGATTTGAATGATTTTTCTTTTGGGTTAAGTGTAAATCGTCTTTATGAAAATGAGTTAAAAAAGGAGATTTCCCTAAAATATTCTGCGTACAGCGATACAGTTTTTAATTACAAGCAAGGTATACAAAAGGCTGTTGCAGTAAAATATATGGTTAGTGCTGAAAAATCTGAAGGACCGTTCGCAAAGTTTAAAAACGTTAGTTTTTACAATATGCAATCTCTGGCTGATGTTAATGATAACCTCATGATGATTTCTGCGGATGCAAAATGTGGTTATGGAGACCAAATACGGCTTTTGAATGATTTAAAGGCAGCATATGGTAAACCTGTTGTTAAACAACACATTGCTAGTTTCACTTCTTTTACTTGGCGGATAGATGATAGAACTATTCAAATTCAGTTAGAAGTTATTCCTGATTATGAAAATGATAAAAATAAAAAGAGCGATTATTTGAATCCTAATGGTGGATTTCTGAAATCAGATAGTTATGAGCCAAATCATGTTTATCAAATGTTCATTCATATCTTCGACAATGATTTTATTCAAGAATTGAAGGAGCAATATTCGTATGCAGAAAATGGCCATAAGCCCTATTTTTATGATTATGATGAAAAGACGGTTTCTCCATATTAAGTACATTAGTATAATGCTTGTTGGCTATAGCCCATATGTTTTGCTAATATTCCGTTGGCTGAAGCCAACGACAATGAATAAATATCTTTAGCTTTCATCACTATTAGTTTAAGCTAGTTGTTTTGTAGGATTGTTTTAGGCTTTAGTCACAGTTTTACATTTTAGCATAAGCTTTTGTTATTTAAACCTGATGTTAGTGAAAATCCTTTTTACCAAGTCCCCTTCAGGGGATTTAGGGGTAAAAAGATTGTAGCGAACAGCAGGGCTATAAATCCCAAGAATTACTGACATTCGTTTTCAAATATCTTTACTCAAATCATTTCCTGACTATTCTGCCAAGGTGTCAGCCAATAATTGCTTCAATTATTACATTTTAACAGACATTTAGATGTTATTTCTGCCAAAACTCAATTGGCACATTGCTTGTTATTAAGCTTGTAAACATTAAAAAATTTAAAGAAATACATAATAAAATGGGAAAAATAATTGGTATAGACTTAGGAACAACAAACTCTTGCGTTTCTGTAATGGAAGGTAACGAACCTGTAGTTATAGCCAACAGTGAGGGTAAACGTACAACGCC